>Ga0247810_10001347_pt1 | contig 15688 bp, 16 predicted proteins | sample UWRJL119311C1_FD_179918 | JGI IMG/M metagenome (GOLD analysis project Ga0247810, IMG submission 179918) | Plant litter microbial communities from Arlington Agricultural Research Station in Wisconsin, United States - UWRJ-L119-311C-1 | ecosystem: Environmental > Terrestrial > Plant litter >...
CAGCGGTCGAGCGCCTCGGAATACACATCGGCAGGGTCGGGAGCGCCCGGATCAGGATCTGCGACCTCACCCAGACCTATGGCCGCAGCATCCATTCGCCGCGTTGTCTCGGCGCAGCCCGTTCGGCGCGCAATGTAGTCGGCAACGGTTTCGCCCTCGACGCGTTCGTGTTCCTGCGGCAGCCAGCCAACAAACGCATCCCGCGGGGACAGCGCCACGGTGCCCGCCTGGGGTTCGGTGAGGCCGGCGAGAAGGTGCAGCAGGGTCGATTTGCCGGCACCGTTGACGCCCACAACTCCCACCACATCGCCGGGAGCGACCGTGAGGTCGAGGGAATCAAAAAGAGTGCGGTGCGCGTACCCGCCGGCCAGGCCTTTAGCCACGAGTGTTGCGGTCATTCCCCCATGTTCTCATTGCGCGAGGGCGGCCTTTGTCGCGGCCGCACGAGCTCGCCGCGTACCCTAGGAACCGGGCCGCGACATTCGTGGACCAAACGAAAGGCTCCCCGTGGACCCCACACTGCTCCGACACTTCGTCGCCGCTGCCAAGGAGTTGCACTTTGCTCGCGCTGCAAAGCAGTTCGATGTGCCGCGGAGTACCCTCATCGCGTCAATCCGCAAGTTGGAATCCGACCTCGGGTACGACCTGTTCGACAAAACCGCCGAGACCACTGTTCTGACCGAACAGGGTGTTGCGTTCCTCGAGAACGCTCGCACCCAGCTGGCCAAGTCCGCCGCTGCTGCGAAAGCATCGGTTGCTGCCCCGGGCGGTAAAGCCAAAGCATCCAAGGGCAAGGGCCGCACCCCCGCCGTCAAGGGCGCACCCCGCGTCGGCAAACGCCGCCAGTCGCGCTAAACGCGCCGCCCTCGCGGTACTTCCCTCCGCGGTCACGGAGTGGAAGCATGGACTGATCACACGCACTTCGAGGTGGTCACCATGGCAATAATCACGGCTCCGTCCAACGCGGAAGCGACCGGCCTGGTCGCTGAACTATTTGCGGATGACATCCGCTCGCAGGGGTATGTCGGTGCCCACACCCGCGCGCTCAGCATGAATCCAGAAGCACTCGATGCGTGGAACTCCCTCATTGACGCCATCGCCAAACCCATGGACAAACGTCGGTATGAGTTGATCACGCTCGCCGCCGCACGCGGAGCGAGGTCGCAGCATTGCCTGCTCGCCCACGCGCGCAAAGCGATGCGGTACTTCGACGAAGACACCCTGGTGCGCATCGCCGAGGATTACCACAACGCCGGGCTGACCGAGGCTGAAGTGGTGATGATGGAGTTCGCCGAAAAAGTCAGTGTTGACGCGTCGAGGATGACCGATGCCGACAGCCTTCGCCTGCGCGAGGCCGGCTACTCCGACCGGGAAATTGTCGACATCGCACTGGCTGCCGCCGCCCGTAACTTCTACAGCCGCGCGGTGCAGGCCCTCGCCGTGGACGTAGACCCTCCCGGGATCCTCAGTCCGCGGGTCGCCGCGGCACTCGTCAGCGGGCTCTGAAAGCAGCGGGCTCTGAAAGTCAACGGGCTCTAAAAGTCAGCGGGCTCTAAACTGCCGCGATTACACCCAGGTCCAGGTGGCGAGAACGGACTCGGCGAGAGCAGTGGTCTGCTCATCGGGCAGGTCTTCCGCCGCGGAGAACGTCACCACGTAGGTCTGGTCGTCGCTCGAGACGTAGTACTGGTGGATGCGGTAGGTGAGCTCGCCTACGGTCAACACGGCCGTGACGTGTGCGGTGTCGGAGCCCGCGACGGTGACGCGGTCGAGCACCTCAACGCTGGTCGCGCCACCGGCCTCCAGCTCGTTGACGGCGACCGCTTCGACCATGTCGGCGGTCAACGCTCCCGACGGGGTCAGCACAACGTTGATATTGGAAGCGAACGGGCCGGTCGGCGCACTGTCCGCGGCAATGGTGTCGGCTTGGGGTGCCAGCGCGGCGTCCTGCTGGGACCATCCCACGGGAATCGTGTAGGTGTAGCCGTCACCTGCGACAATGGCCCCGGCTGCTGCTGCGACCCCGGTGTCGGCGGGTTGCGTGGGTGCCGACGGCTCGGCCGATGGTGCCTCAGCGGCGGGAGACTGCGAACTCGAGGGCGTCGTGCTCGACGGCTCGGAATCATCCGCATCGGAGGCACACCCGGCGAGGCCGAGTGTGAGCGTCAGAGCAAAGGCGGACACGGTCAGGGCGTGGGTGCGGCGCATGGAACTAAATGTAGCGTCCCCCGCGTCGTCGACAAGAGAAAATCTCATTCGCTGCGCTGTTCGGGATGCTCGCCGGCTCAGCATCCCCGTTGTTCGGGATGCTCAACTGAACGAGACGTCCCCGGTGTCGCTGACTTTCCATCCGGGGTTGTGCGCAATCTCCCAAATGATTCCGTTGGGATCACGAACATGGGAGTGGAAGATGCCGCCGAACTCCCCCGGCTGCGGGTGCTTCAGCAACTCGGCCCCGGCGGCGACCATCGCACTGACGCTCTCGCGCACCTCATCCGGCGACCCCACGTTGTGGGCCAGGGTGACTCCCGACACGGCCGGGTGCGAGTCCCCGGTGGCAAGGTCATGCTGGAACTTGTCCGCATCAAAAAGACCAAGAACCATCCCCGAGGCGATCTGAAAAAAGATGATCTCGTTGGGCACGTCGAGCAGGGGCGTCCATCCGAGCGCCGAGACGTAGAAGTCACGGGCGGTATCAAGGTTCGGTGTGGCGAAGGTGATGAAGTGTACGTTCTGGTCCATATCTCTACTCTTGTGCCTCCGCCGCCGAAGCGCAGCACAATCGATCGCAGCACAGAGCAGTAGCGGGTCTCGCGTTGCCCGTCAGCGGCGAGAGCGGATGCTGGCGACCGCGACCGTGGCCGAACCAGCTACGGGAAGCGCGCCACCGGCGTCGATCCGCACCGCGTCGTGCACGTCCAGCGCGCGATCACCAGCCAACAGCTCGCCCTCCAGCAGCACCACAAAGACGGTGGTGTCCGCGGGAGCGATGATCTCCACCGTCCCCGACACAGTGGACGTCACGAGGGTTCCCTCCTGTCGGCCACGAGCGACCATCAGGTTGAGGTCCAGCGTGGGTTCCGTCACCCCGGTGGACGAAACGGCGACCTCTCCGACGAAGGAGGCAACGTCCCATCGAGCGAGAGAACGGAGGCTCCCGTCGACCACGAGGTCCAGGCCCCCGGCGGACAGCGCCATCAGCTTCCGATCCACGCCGGGGAAACGTGAGAACGCGACGTCGGCTTCGACCGTGGCGATGCTCAGCGTCCAGCCGGTCGGTGCAGTGGCGCTGACGGGTTCGGCCGCGATCTCGGACGATTCCCCGAGTCCGTTGCGCCAGCGGTACTGGCGGTGTGCGGCTGCAGGCAGCACGGTGACAGGTCGAACGGCGCCGGATCGCTCCGCGCCTCGCCCCGGCTGGTCGTCGATGCTCACAGCTGTGGCGCGGAAGGAACCCGCACACCGCGGTGCCAGACCGCGGCAGTCAGCGGAACTCCCGGACGATATGCCAGGTGAGAGACGGACGGCGCATCAAGCACCTGGAGGTTTGCGAGGCCACCGAGGCGTAGCGACCCCGCGGCATCCGGCCCGTCCTCTCGGTCAACGGCGAGCGCCGCGCCCCTCGTTGCACCCCATACGGCTTCGGCGATTGTCAGGCGCATTTGGAGCACGGCCGTTGCCACGCAGTAGCCCATCGACGTGGTGTACGACGTGCCCGGGTTGCAGTTGGTCGCCAGCGCGATCGCAGCGCCAGCGTCGATGAGCGCACGGGCCGGCGGGAACGGTTCACGGGTCGACAGGTCGCACGCCGGCAGCAGGGTCGCGACCGTCGACGACCCCGCGAGCAAGTCGATATCCGCGGCAGAGAGGTGGTTGCAGTGGTCGACGCTGGCGGCGCCGAGTTCCACGGCGAGCCGAACGCCACCGCTCTCTCCCAGTTGGTTGCCGTGCACACGCACACCCAGTCCGGCAGCGCGTCCCGCGAGCAGAACTTCTCGCGTCTCCTCGACATCGAACGCGCCGACCTCGCAGAAGGCATCGATGTAGGACGCGTAGGGCGCCACGGCCGCAAGCATGGGACCGGTCACCAGGTCGAGGTAGTCCCTCCGGTCGATACCCTGCGGGACAAGATGCGCGCCGAGGAACGTCACCACGTCGGCGACCTGCGCAGCGGCACGCGCCGATCGGGCTTCGCCGTCGACGTCGAGCGCATATCCCGTCTTCGCCTCGAGAAACGTGGTGCCCTGCAACAGCGCTTCCGTGCGCAAACGAACGGCTCCTGCGATCAGTTCCTCTTCCGTTGCCGCTCGTGTTGCGGCGACGGTGGTGGCGATACCGCCCGCCGCGTACTTACCGCCCGCCATCCGTGTTTCGAACTCGGCCGAGCGATCGCCAGCGAACACCAGATGGGTATGAGTGTCGACCCATCCCGGCAGCACCGCCCGCCCGCCGACATCGGTCTGATGATCGGCCGCGGGCGCGTCGGATGCTCGTCCGAGCCAGACGATCCGCCCATCCTCGATCACCAGCGCCGCCTCGTGAACCCGGTTCGCGTCGACGTCAGCCGGACCATCCCCCGCATTGGTGGTCAGCTCGGTGATACCGGTAATGATTTCGGTGGTCATGGATGCGCTCCCTGCGCGGCCTCGACTGCAGAGCCGGACCGTGATGATGACAGCCCGGCGAGGGCGTCGGCGAGTAGATGTTCGGGGCGTCCCGCGGCCGCGGACGAGGCGAGAGCGCCGCTCGAGGCGACCAGCTCACCCGCCACAATCACGCGCTCAACATCTGCTGCGGTTGCCGTGAGAGCGATCTGTGCGGGATCGCCGCCCAGGGTTCGCAGACTAATGGTGGACACTTCGACGAGGTCGAGGGGCTGGCCGAGAGCGAGGGTGTGAGCGCCGAGCCCCAGCGAGGTATACCCGGCCGCACTTCCTGCCGCGAGCAGCTCGGCCGGATCGAAGCGGCCGCGCTGTCCGGACGCGAGGCGCTCTCCGGCTTCCAGCCCGCGCAATTCGAGGAATGGGTCAATTACCGCATTCTGGTCCGAGCCGACGGCGATGCGCGCTCCCGCGTCAGCGAGGCGTCGGGCGGGACCGATGCCGTCGCCCAGGTCGGCCTCAGTGGTCGGGCACATCACCACCGTCGCTCGTGACGATCCGATGAGCGCCACGTCGGCATCGGTCAGATGTATGGCGTGGACCAGGCTGATGCGGGGAGTGAGAGCACCGAGCTCAGCCAGCACCCCTGTGGGGGTGAGTCCAGTTGCGGCGAGGGTGTCTGCGTTCTCCTGTGGCTGCTCCGATAGATGCACGTGCAGCGGGATGTCTGCGGGAAGTCCGGCGAGAATGGTGGCCATCGCATCCCTGGGCACCGCGCGAACGGAGTGGAGTGCCGCACCGAGCGTCACCCGGTCACCATCGCCTGCCGTTGCCGCGAGGTGACCGCGCAGCGAGTGCCAGCGCTCCAGCCAGCGTTCTGCGCTGCCGTCGCCGAAAGCCAATTGTTCGGCAAGCAACGGAGCGCCGAGTCCTCCGGCGAGGTAGGCCGTGTCGAGGAGCGTGAGTCGGATGCCCACATCGCGGGCAGCCGAGGCCACCGCCGATTCCATGGCGTGCGCCTCGGCGTAGGGACGTCCGTCGTGACGGTGGTGCACGTAGTGGAATTCCCCGACGGCCGTCCAGCCGCAGACCAACATCTCACCGAACACCGCGCGTGCGACCGCGTAGTACCGCTCGGGATCCAGGCTCGCCGCGGCGGCATACATCGCCGTGCGCCACTGCCAGAAGTCGCCGCCGTCGGCGTGTGTGCGTCCTCGGAGCAGTCGATGGAAGGCGTGCGAGTGCGCGTTGCCCATCCCGGGAACAACGGTGCCCAGGCTCAGCTCTCCCTCGGCGAGGCGAACGCCGTGCTCGATCGACGAGATACGACCGGAAGCGTCGGTGGTGAATCGCACCCCGGCAACGGGACGTCCACCGATGATCGCGGACGCCGCATGGAGTGAACGCGGATGACCAGAGCTCACAGCACACTCCGCAGCAGAGCCTCGAGGGCCTCAACGCCGGCGATACAATCGTCGGCAGAGGCAAACTCCTCGGGGGAATGGGAGACGCCCGTGGGATTGCGGACAAAAACCATTGCCGTGGGAACCGTGCCGGAGAGCACACCGGCATCGTGTCCCGCGCCCGTGGGCAGCAGCGGCACTCCGCCGAGCGTCCCCGAGAGCCGGGCCGCGAGTTCCGCGTCGAATTCAACAACGCCTGACCACGACTCCTCGATGAGCTCCACGGAGCATCCCGAGCTCGCTGTCGCCTCGGTGATCCGGTCGCTGATATCAGCAACGAGCGCGCGGGTGGCGACGTCGGTGGCGGCCCGGGCATCGAGCCAGGCATCCACGGAGGAGGCGATGACGTTGGTGCCCCCAGGCACAATGCGGAGACGCCCGACCGTCGCTCGACCGTCATCAGAGGCCAGGGCCGCGTCTTCCACGGCGAGAACCGCTCGGGCAGCCGCGACAACCGGGTCACGGCGCTCGCGCATCCCGGTGGCGCCAGCATGATTGCCCTGGCCGGTCACACGCAGGCGCCATCGGCCATGGGCGAGGATGGAGGACGCGACGGCGACGGGCGAGTCATGGTGAATGAGGCCGACCCCCTGTTCGACGTGCAGTTCAATGAACAGCCCAATGCGCTTCAGCGATTCATCGTCCCGACCGAGCTGGTTCGGATCGAGCCCGGCTGCGGACGCGGCCTCGGCAAAGCTGACTCCGTCCGCGTCGGTGAGAACTCGCGCCGCGTCGGCCGTGATCGCGCCGGAGAGGAGCCGGGACCCGAGGCACGCGACGCCAAAGCGCGACCCCTCTTCTTCAGCGAACACCACGACCGCGACGGGACGGGTTGGGCGGAACCCGGTCGCCTGGAGGCGCGCGACGGCGTCGAGCGCCGAGACAACACCGAGCGGGCCGTCGAAGGCGCCACCACCCGGCACGGAGTCGAGATGACTTCCCGTCACCACGGCGTCTGGTCCGGGTTGCCCCCACCACGCCCACATATTGCCGTTGCGGTCTGTTTCGACGTCGAGACCGAGGCGGACGGCACGCTCGACGAACCACTCGCGTAGTTCGAATTCGGCGGGCGTAAAGACGTGCCGGGAGTACCCGCCGCGAGTCGAATCGACCCCGGTGTGGGCGATGTCGTCCAGTCCGGCCAATTGTCCGTGGGCGAGCAGGGGCTCCGTCACTAGCTCTCCCACATCGGTACGCGCAGGCCACGCTCGCGGGCCACCTCGGCGGCTCGTTCATACCCGGCATCCACATGGCGCATCACACCCGTACCGGGGTCGTTGACCAGCACACGGGCAATCTTCTCGGCGGCCAACGGTGTGCCGTCGGCGACAATAACCTGACCGGCGTGGATGGACCGGCCGATACCCACTCCCCCGCCATGGTGGATCGAGACCCAGGTCGCGCCGGATGCCGTGTTGAGGAGGGCGTTGAGCAGGGGCCAGTCGGCTATCGCGTCGGAACCGTCGGCCATGGCTTCGGTCTCCCGATAGGGCGAGGCGACGGATCCCGAGTCGAGGTGGTCGCGACCGATGACGACCGGCGCGCTCAGTTCACCAGAGGCAACCATTTCGTTGAACTTCAGGCCGGCCAGGTGACGTTCCTGGTAGCCGAGCCAGCAGATACGGGCGGGCAGGCCCTCGAATTCGATCTTTTCGCCGGCCGCGGTGATCCAGCGGCGGAGCTTCTCGTCATGGGGGAACAGCTCGAGGATGGCGCGGTCGGTCGCGGCGATGTCTGCGGGGTCACCGGAGAGCGCTGCCCAGCGGAACGGTCCTTTACCCTCGGAGAACAGGGGGCGGATGTAGGCCGGGACAAATCCGGGAAAGTCGAACGCGCGCTCGTAGCCGCCGAGCTTCGCCTCGGCTCGAATGGAGTTTCCGTAGTCGAATACTTCGGAGCCGGCATCCTGGAAGCCCACCATCGCTTCGACCTGCTTCGCCATGGACCGACGCGAGCGGGTGGTGAAGTCGGCCGCGTCGGCGGTGGACTCGATCTTCCAGTCGGCAAGCTCGGTGTCTTCGGGGAGGTACGCCAGCGGGTCATGCGCGCTGGTCTGGTCGGTGACGATGTCGATGGCCACACCCCGGCGCAGCAGCTCGGGGAAAATGGTGGCCGCGTTGCCCACCAGGCCAACGGACAGCGGGCGTCGCTCTGCCTTCGCGGCGAGCACTCGCTCGATGGCGTCGTCGAGATCGTGGGTCATTTCGTCGAGGTAGCGGCGCTCAACCCGGCGCTCGAGGCGCGACGGGTCGACGTCGACGATGAGAACAACACCCTCGTTGAGGGTGACGGCGAGCGGTTGCGCGCCGCCCATTCCGCCGGCACCACCGGTGAGGGTGAGGGTGCCCGCGAGTGTGCCGCCGAAGCGCTTGTCCGCGATGGCCGCGAAGGTCTCGTAGGTGCCCTGCAGAATGCCCTGCGTGCCAATGTAGATCCACGACCCAGCCGTCATCTGGCCGTACATCGTGAGCCCCTCCGCCTCGAGCTTGCGGAACTCGGGCCAGGTAGCCCAGTCACCGACGAGGTTCGAGTTGGCGATGAGCACCCGAGGCGCCCACTCGTGCGTCCGAAAAACCCCCACGGGTTTTCCGGACTGCACAAGCAGCGTCTCGTCGCTCTCCAGCCCTTCCAGTGTGCGAACAATCGCGTCGTACGCTTCCCAGTTGCGGGCGGCCTTGCCGGTGCCGCCGTACACAACGAGGTCTTCGGGATGCTCGGCAACCTCAGGATCGAGGTTGTTCATCAGCATCCGAAGAGGCCCCTCGGTCTGCCAGCTTTTAGCGGTGAGAGTGGTCCCTCGTGCGGCGCGGATGACCCGGGGAGTAGTCGACATGATGGTCCTTACGTCTGGTGCAGGTGGTGTGAGATGGGAAAGGTGGAGCTAAATGCGGGTGATGTTACTTAGTTGATGCCGGCGTCGGCAAGCCACTCGTCGGCGATGGATCCGAGGCTGGTGCCCGTGGCGGCCTCACCGTTCATCGCGATGAGGTCTTCGGTGGTGAGGGCGGCGGAAATGGCGTTCAGCGTTGTTTCGATGGTGTCGTCGAGCTTGCTGGTGGTGATGACCGGCACGATGTTCTCCGCGGCGAAGAGCGACTTGTCGTCCTCGAGGGCAACGAGGTTGTTTGCCGTCAGTCCGGGGTCGGTGCTGAAGATGTCGCCGACCTGTACCTGGCCGCTGGTGAGCGCGGTCATGGTGAGCGGGCCACCGGCGTCGAGGCTCACAAACTCTTTGAAGGTCAGGCCGTAGACCTCTTCGAGGCCGACAACACCGTTGACGCGGGTCTTCCACTCCGGAGGCCCACCGAGCGAGAGTTCTGCCATGTGGGGCTCGAGGTCGGAGATGGTGGTGAGGCTGTACTTGTCGGCGGTTTCCTGCGTGACGGCGAGGATGTCTTTGTCCTCCGCAGGCGAGATGTCCAACATGCTGACGCCGTCGGGCAGCGCGTCGGTCAGTTCGGTGACAACGTCTTCGCTGGTACTTGCCTTCGACTCGGTGTCGAGGTACTTCAGCAGTGCGCCCGAGTACTCGGGGAGGAGGTCGATGGAGCCATCCTGCAGGGCCGCCATGTAGACCTCACGGCTGCCGATGTTGAACTGTTCCTTGACCTCGATGCCGGCGTTTTCAAGCGCGTGCGAGTAGATCGTGGCAATGAGCTGGCTCTCGGTGAAGTCTGCGGAGCCGATGATGACTGTGTCGCCGTCGGATCCAGCTGCTCCGTCACTGCTGAGTGCGTCTTGGCCGGCGCATCCCGTCAGGACGAGTGCTGCTGCTGCTGTGGTGGCGAAAGCGATGGAAAGCCGACGACGGGTGATCGTGGTGGACATTAGAACCTCGAATCTGTGAAGGGGACGGTTTTCAGTGCGGATTCGGTGCGGGGTTGGTGCGGGGTTGGTGCGTGCTGTGGTTCATCGAGCTGATCGAGGGATCGCCCCGACGGCTGGAGGAACCGGCGTCCGCTGCCGTCGACTGGTGCGCCGAAGGCCGGGAGAAATAACGAGGGTGCCGAGCAGGGTGAAGGCGATTTCCAGGGCAAAGGCGAGCGCAGCGACGAGGATCGCGCCGCCCGCCATCTGGAAGAAGTCACCCTGGGCGCGGCCGTCGATGATGTATCGGCCGAGGCCCTGCAGCCCGAGGTACGCAGCCACGGTCGCGGTCGAGATGACCTGCAGGGTGGAGGAACGGATCCCCGAGAGAAGCAGCGGGAGTGCGCAGGGCAGCTGCACGTGCCAGAGGATCTGCATTTTGGTGTAACCCATACCGCGTGCTGCGCCCACGGCATCCGGGTCCGCGCTCTGGATGCCCGTGTAGGTACCCGCCAGAATGGGCGGCACCGCGAGCAACACCAGAACAACGATGGTGGGAATGACGTAGACCATTTGGCCGGGGACAACGGGCGAGATGAGCAGAAAAAGAAGGATCAGCAGGCCGAGGGTCGGCAAGGCACGCAGGGCGTTCGCGGAGCCAGCGACAAGGCGTTCACCCTTGCCTGTGTACCCCACTACGACTCCGAGCGGGATGGCGATAGCGGCCGCGATGACCAGCGCGATGCCGGTGTAGAGCAGGTGGAATCCCATCTGTGTTGGGATGCCGTCGGTGCCCGACCAGTTGGAGGGGTTGGCAAACCAGTCGAGGACACTCATGCGGCCACCGTCCGATCGCGCCACGGTGTTGCCAGTGACGCCAGCCAGACGATCAGCAGATCGAGGACAACAGCGAGGACAACACAGAGCACAATGCCCGTCACCAGCGGAAGGTAGAGCCGCAACTGGAACCCCTGGGTGAAGAGCGAACCAAGCTGCGGGATGCCCAGAAGCGCCGCCATCGTGACAATGCTCACGTTCGACACCACCGCGACCCGCAGGCCCGCGGCGATGACCGGGACCGCGACCGGCAGCTGCACCAGAAGAAGTCGCTGCCAGGAGCGGTAGCCCATGGCTTCCGCCGCCTGTACAGCCTCGATGGGCACTGACGAGAGTCCGTCGGCCACCACCCGCACCAGCAGGGCGACCGTGTACACGGTGAGGGCAATCACGATGTTGATCGGGTCGAGGATTCTCGTCCCGAGGATGGTCGGAAGGATGATAAACAGCGCCAGCGACGGGATGGTGTAAAGCAGACCCGCGGTGCCCACAATAAACGGGCGGCCGCGGCGTGAGTGGTGGGCCCACCAGCCGAACGGCAGCGACACTATGAGGCCGAGGAGGGTCGGAGTAAGGGTCAGCCACAGGTGGCTGAGCGTGAGGTCGCCGATGAGCGGGAGGTTTTCCCAGATCCAGGTGTGGTTCATCGCAGAGCCCGCTCCGCGCCTACGTCGTCGAGAAGCGCTGAGGCCGAAATGGTGCCGGCGAGGCGACCGTCGTTGTCCATGATCCCTACGCGGCGGCTGGGGTGAGCCAGCGCGGCGTTGAGTGCCACCCGCAGCGAAGCAGTGCGGGAGACAAACAGCCCCTGGCCACTGAGGGCGGTGTTGTGGATCGGGGTTGACCCCGCAACCGTGTCGAACCAGCCGAGGGGGCGCCCGTCGTCGTCGGTGACAACGACCCAGCCGCTGGAATGCACCCCGCTGAGGCCAGCATCCCCGACGCGGGCCGATGGCTCCACGTGAAGTTCGGTGCGGTCGTCGAGGCCAAGGAACCCGAGCGCGCGGTATCCGCGTGCCTCGCCCACAAAGTCGGCGACGAACGCGTCGTGCGGCCGGGTGAGCAATTCGACCGGCGGGGCGATCTGGGCGAGCATCCCACCCTCACGCAGCACCGCGACCTGGTCGCCGAGTTTGAGAGCCTCGTCGATGTCGTGGGTGACCATCACGATCGTTTTGGAGATGTCGGCCTGGAGGCGCAGAAACTCGTCTTGCAGCTGGGCGCGAACGATGGGGTCGACGGCACTGAACGGCTCGTCCATCAGGAGGAAGGGCGGGTCGGTTGCGAGTGCCCTCGCGACGCCGACGCGCTGCTGCTGTCCGCCCGACAGCTGCCACGGGTACTTGGTGGCGAACTTCTGGTCGAGCCCCACGCGTTCCAGCAGTTCGAGCGCGGCGGTGCGTGTCTCTCTCCGCGATCCGCCGAGCAGCCGAGGCAGCGCAGCGACGTTGTCGACCACGGTGCGATGGGGAAAAAGACCGGCGTTCTGGATGACGTAGCCGATCCGTCGGCGAAGGGTGACGCGGTCGAGACTCTGGGTGTCGACGTCATCAAGCAGGATCGATCCCGACGTCGGATCGATGAGCCGGTTGATCATGCGGAGCGACGTTGTTTTGCCACAACCGGAGGGGCCAACCAGAACGGTGATCGAGCCGGTGGGCGCTTCGAATGACAGGTCGTGCACGGCGATGGTGCCGTCGGGGTAAGCCTTTTTGACGTGGGTGAAACCGATCATGCGTGGTCCTCCAGGAGGTCGGCGGCGTCTTCGGGAACAGGAGTGACGGCCGGGACGTTTCCCACCGACGCGAGGTCGGTGGAGAGCCGGTCGGTGGCGGCGACGAGGAGTTCGCCGTAGCGGACGACGAGATCGTCGGTCATGCGGTAGCTCGGGATAACGAGGCTGAGGGCGGCAACCACCCGAGCGCCGGAGCGGACAGGAGCGGCGATGGCCGTGACATCCGATTCGACTCCCCGTTCAACGGTGATGTATCCGGCGTCGGGCGTGCGCCCCGTGAGCGCTGCGCCAGCGGCCGAACCGTCCAGCGGGATAGTGCGACCCACCCAGCTCGCGTGACGAACGGAATGGGTGCCCTCGGTGATGGCGAGGTACAGCGCGGTCGACGCGTGGCCTTCGACACTCAGGTAGGCAGACTCTCCGGTGCGCGCCACGAGGTCTAGCATCTCTGCGTGGCAGAAGCCCACGAGCGATTCGTTACTGAGCGCCTGCGTGCCGAGCTGAACGACACGACTACCCGGGCGGTAACTGCCGTCGACGTCTTTGCGCACAAACCCCGTGGACTCCAGGGTGCGCAGCAGGCGAAGGGCTGTGCTCGGCGAGAGATCAACGAGCCGCGCACTCTCGGCCAGTGTGGTGCGGCCACGGTCGCACACCACGGCGAGCAGAGCGAGGGCACGCTCCACGGTTCGAGTTGATGATTCAGCCATCAGATCCCTCTCTGTTGGTGACCACGCTAAGCCGCTGTCGTTACAGCAAAAGTCCTCAATTGTTTCCGTCAGGTAAAACTCGCATTTCACCTAGTGGGACGCGGAGCGTGTGAGCAAAGATGGTGCATACAGCGGCCGTGCGCAAGGGAGTGGGACAAAATGATCGAGGTCACCGGTGGACTCAGCATCGAACAGATCGCCGCGATCGCCGATCGTCGGGACAACGCCGTGATACCGCCACAGGTGCTCTCTCTGCTCGCCGACGCGCACGCCGCAGCGGACGAGCTCGCCTCGCGCGTTCCGGTCTACGGGCGCAGTACCGGAGTCGGAGCGAACAAAGACACCGCGATCCACAACGGCGACGAGCACGCCAAGCGCCTCCTGCGCAGCCACGCGGTCGACGCCGGAGAGGCCGTCCCTGACCGCGCGGTGCGGGCGATGCTCGCGGTGCGACTGGGGCAACTGGCCCTCGCCGGCTCGGGTATCGAACCGTTTGTTGTCTCGAGCCTCGAGCGGATGCTGGCCGAGGACGCTCTGCCCACCGTGCGTGAACTGGGTTCGATTGGAACGGGAGACCTGACCGCCCTGGCCGGAACCGCGCTCACCCTCCTTGGCGAACGTCCGGCCAGCCGGCCGTTCGAACCCGTGCAGAACTGGGGCGCCGAGAGCGCACTCGCCTTTATCAGCAGCAGCGCGCTCACGATTGGCAGGTCCGCTCTCGCTGTGGCTGATCTTCGGGAACTCGATCGAGTGGCACTACTGGTCTGCGCCCTGAGTTTTTACGCCCTCGACGGGAATCCCCAGGCGTACTCGGCCTCCGCAGCCGGTGCGTCCGCTTCCGCGGGAGTGGATGATGCCGTGGCCCGACTTCGGGCACTGATTGGCGACGACATCCAGCCCGCGCGGATCCAGGATCCCTATGCACTCCGCATTGCCGGGATCGTGCAGGGTGTTGTGGTCACTGCACTGGAGCGCCTTGCCCAGCAAGTGGCGGCACTTGCGGATACCGCGCAGGAGAACCCGCTACATGTTGCAGGGTCAGAGACGAGTGATCGCGCCGTGGTGCACCACGGCGCTTTTTACCAGGCGGCGCTGACCGCCGAGTTGGATGGCATGGCGCTCGCACTGGCGCAAACCTCCACTGTCACCCTCTCCCGACTGCGACTGCTCAACGAGCCGGCGTTCACGGGACTCCCCGCATTCAACGGCGACGGCGAACCCGGTGCGTCGGGATTGATGATGGTCGAGTACGTCGCCGCCGCGGCGGTTGCCCAGATCCGCGACGCCGCCCAGCCTGCCGCACTCGGCACGGTGATCCTGTCGCGTGGCGCGGAGGAAGACGCACCGTTCGCGGCACAGGCAGTGGCCCAACTAGAAAAATCCGTGTCGGCCACCCGCACACTCATCGCGTGTGAGCTTCTCGGCGCGGTACGAACGCTTTCTCGTCGTGGCAGTGCGGATCGACTTCCGCCCGCACTCAGCGACGTGTTCGCACGATCGCTCTCCGCTCTCGGCGACGACTTGTCTGACCATGATCTGCGACCTGACCTCGACCGAGCAGTCGCTCTTCTCGGCGAGCTGTGAGCGGATCATCCACCTAACGCCAGGCGCAGCCCTAGGGCCAACATCACCACGGCAATCAACGCATCGAGCACACGCCACGCAGCCGGGCGGGCGAAGACGGGACGCAGCAGGCGCGCCCCAAAACCGAGGGCGAAGAACCACAGGAAGCTGCCCGAAATCGCACCGACCGACCACAACCAACGCTCGTCAGCACCCTGCTGGTTGGCAACTGATCCGAGCAGCACCACGGTGTCGAGGTAGACGTGGGGGTTGAGCCAGGTGAAAGCCACCGCGGTGGTGACCGCAGAGCCCATCCCGAGCTTCGGCGCGGTACCGGAGACGACGAGTGCACGAGGCCGAAATACCCGCACCGCGGCCATCACCCCATAGACCAGCAAAAACGCGGAGCCTAGGATACGGATGACCACCAGCGCGACGGGTGCCGCCTCGATCACCGCGCCGATCCCGAGCACTCCGGCCAGGATCAGCACTGCGTCGGATACCGCGCAGACGAGCACAACCACCAACACAATTCGGTTGCGCGCTTCGATGCCCAGGCGCAACACAAACGCGTTCTGCGCGCCGATGGCGATGATGAGGGAGAGGCCCGTCCCGAGTCCGAGAACGAGGGAGAGGAGGGCGGCAGAAGTGGTCATAACGTCGAAAATATGCGCTGTGAAGCATAAACTCCAGCTAATGATTCTTACGGTACCTAAGCGGAGCTAATGTGATTTTTCAGGTCGATCAACTCCACACTCTTGTCGCGGTGATGGACGAAGGAACGTTTGAGTCGGCCGCACGACGCCTGCGCCTCACGGCATCCGCGGTGTCGCAGCGCATCAAAGCCATGGAGCAGTCCGCGGGCCAGGTGCTCCTCCAGCGCAGCAATCCCGCCCAGCCAACGGCCGCCGGCGCGATTGTGCTGCGCTACGCCCGCCAGATGGAGGTGCTCGCCAGCGACGCAGCACGGGA
>Ga0247810_10001349_pt1 | contig 15673 bp, 12 predicted proteins | sample UWRJL119311C1_FD_179918 | JGI IMG/M metagenome (GOLD analysis project Ga0247810, IMG submission 179918) | Plant litter microbial communities from Arlington Agricultural Research Station in Wisconsin, United States - UWRJ-L119-311C-1 | ecosystem: Environmental > Terrestrial > Plant litter >...
CTTCCCGATGAGTTGGGAAATTAGTTTAGCATCTAAATGCCTTAAGCCGGTCTAGCCGCCATTATCGCATTGCTAATTCAACAGAACGTAAACTATTACACAAATGGCAAACAAAATAGAAGTAAAAGACTTACTGGAAGCTGGTGTTCATTTCGGACACATGACCAGAAAATGGGATCCAAACATGGCCCCTTACATTTATATGGAGCGTAATGGAATTCACATTATCAACCTATATAAGACTGCAGCTAAAATCGAAGAAGCTAATGAAGCTTTGAAAAAAATCGCTGCATCAGGTAGAAAAATACTTTTCGTAGCTACCAAAAAACAGGCTAAAGACATCGTTGCTGAGAAAGCAAAAGCTGCCAATATGCCTTATATCACTGAAAGATGGCCTGGTGGAATGCTAACCAACTTCGTAACTATCCGTAAAGCTGTTAAAAAAATGGCTACTATTGATAGAATGAAGAAAGACGGTACTTTCATGACCCTTTCTAAAAAAGAACGTTTACAGGTTGATCGTCTTCGTGCAAAATTAGAGAAAAACTTAGGTTCTATCGCTGATATGTCAAGACTTCCTGCCGCATTGTTCGTTGTAGATATTAAAGCTGAACACATCGCAATTAAAGAAGCTCAAAAATTAAACATTCCGGTTTTCGCAATGGTTGATACTAACTCTGACCCAAGAGAGGTGGATTATGTTATCCCTGCAAATGATGATGCTTCTAAATCAATCGATAAAATTTTATCTTTAGTAACTGCTGCTGTTATCGACGGTCTTTCTAACAGAACTTCTGATAAAGAAACTGACGGTACTGCTGACGCGACTGAAGCTGCTGTTGCTGAAACTCCAGCTGTTGAAGCTGCTGCTCCTGTAGCAGAAGCTCCTGCAACTGAAGCTCCTGCAACGACTGAAGAATAAAAATAACATTATGATAAAGTCGTTGTGCTGAACCGTGCTTACTTTTGTAATCACATTCATTACAACGACTTTCATTTTTTTAACTTTTAAATAAACACACAAAATGGCAACAATTACTGCTGCAGACGTAAATAAATTAAGAACAATCACTGGTGCAGGGATGATGGACTGCAAAAAAGCGCTTGTTGAAGCTGACGGAGATTTCGATTTAGCTATCGAAAACCTACGTAAAAAAGGACAAAAAGTAGCCGCTAACAGATCTGACAGAGAATCTACAGAAGGTGCTGCAATTGCAGTAGTTAATGCTGACAAAACTGAAGGTGTAGTTATCACTCTTAACTGTGAAACTGACTTCGTTGGTAAAAATGAAGGTTTCGTAAAATTAGCAACTGAACTTGCTAATCTTGCTATCCAATTCGATACAAAAGAAGAATTCTTAGCTGCTGATTTCAACGGAATCACAGTGGCAGATAAATTAATCGAACAGACAGGTGTAATCGGTGAAAAAATCGAAATCGCTTCTTTCGAAAAACTAAAAGGTGCTTTCGTTGGTTCTTATATCCACGCAGGTAACAAAATCGCTACTTTAGTTTCTCTTTCTGCAAAAGTAGAAGGTGGTGAAGAAGCTGCAAGAAACGTAGCAATGCAGGCAGCTGCAATGTCTCCTATTGCATTAAACGAAGAAGGTGTTGACGCTGATACTATCGCTAAAGAAATTGAAATCGCTAAAGATATCTTACGTCAGGAAGGTAAAGCTGAAGCAATGATCGACAATATCGCTAAAGGTAAATTAGGTCGTTTCTTCAAAGATAATACCTTAGTTAACCAGGATTACATCAAAGACAACTCACTAAGTGTTGCAAACTACGTTAAATCTGTAGATGCTAACTTAACCGTAACTGGTTTCAAGAGAGTTGCTCTGGGATAATTATATAATTCACTTTTATAAAAAGAGATGACTGAGCAATCAGCCATCTCTTTTTTTTTACATCCAGCTTATTTGTTTGTAACATAACTACTACAAACTTTAGACAAAAAAAATAAAAGGCAGTTTCGAACCAAAGAATGAGACTCCATTATTGCATATCACCTCTTTAGAACGCAACCTTTTCAGTATATTTGTTTAACACTTAAACCAGATCCATTGAAAAAGGCGCTCCTACTATTTGCAATACTCAGCACATTAATATCAAATGCACAGAATAGCCTGCTCTGGGAAATATCAGGTAATGGCCTGGCAAAAAAATCTTACGTATACGGCAGCATGCACGTAAGCGACAAGATTTCATATCACCTTTCTGATTCCTTTTTTAAAAACCTGCTCGCAGCAGATATCGTTAGTAATGAAAGTGACCCTGAAACCTGGGCAGATATAGACATACTTATCGACAGAGTGAATCCGAAAAATGATTATAAATTTTATTCTGAGTTTTACCTAAACCCTGCCACTAAAGAGAACATACAGTCGGCATTTACAAACAGCACTAACTATTTTACCAATATGCTTTCGCCCGGCAACGAAGAGCAAGCAAATTATCAGGAAAATACAGTTCTCGATATGTTTATATACCAAACTGGAAGAAAATACAAAAAGAGGATCGTAGGACTCGAAGACGCCAAACAATCCATGATCTCAGTACTTAAAATTGCTGAAGAAGATTCTCGCCCAACTGATAAAAACATACCAATATTAATAAAGATTTTGAAAGGTAAAAGTTTCAACGAGGCACTTAATACATACTACCGCGAAAAAGATGTAGTGATGATTGACTCTCTTTATAGACTCTCCGTTTCCAAGCGTGCTCATGATCTTCTTATCACCGGGCGGAATCAGATTATGACCAAAAGCATAGACTCACTCGCCAAACAAGGAAGCCTATTTGCAGCAGTAGGTGCAGCGCATCTTGGAGGCAAACAAGGCATCATACAACTATTGAGAGAAAGAGGATATAACGTTAATCCTATTATTGACGTTCTCACAGCTACTGGACAGCAGCAGAAAAGGACGATTGAAGAATTCTTTCCCTATCCCGCCCTGCGCAACTCAGGAACAGCTGATGCCATGATCCAACTGCCACTGTTTAAAAACCAAATAGAAGAAAAAAATAATATAGGCTCCCCTGATTTCACAAACGGCGGAGTGATATCCATCAAACGGATACCGCTAAATTATTTCCTAAAACAACACACCACATATAATCCAAAATCTTTAGATAGCCTCTTTTTTGAATATATAGCCGGCAACATTATAGAAAAAAAATATTTTGAACAGCCAAACTATAGCGGATATGACATCAAGAGCATTACCAAAACTGGTAATACCCAACATTCAAGGTTTTACATTACCCCTCTTGAAATCCTTGCGGTCTCTATGACTGGAACAGGGAGTTATGTACGTAAATACGAAAATAATGTATTCAACAACATAAAAATAAAACCCTTCAAAACAGGCTGGGAAGTGATAAAACCAATTAAAGGGGGCTTTAGTGTAGAATCACCGGCCTTTAATAGTATATATGGAAATACTGCCGACAAATATCAAGATGTAGAAATACAGGCATACGACAGTTTAGAGAAAAGCTACTACTTCCTGAGAGAAAGAACACTAAATGAAACTGAACAACTTGAAAATACGTTATATGAACATAAGCAGATTCACTATGAGTTCTACCTCCAACACGATATGGATTCTACGGTCACAAACTACGATAGAGCGAAAAATAGTTTTGAATCAACCTCAACCCTGGAAAACAGGAAAATGAACCTTAAATCATTTATAAAAGGCAATAAATACTATCTTTTGGGTACAGTGGGCGCATCCGCACAAAACACTGAACACTTTTTCTCCTCTTTTACGATTATTCCTTTCAATTATTTGGCAGAAACCAAAAAACTTACCGATACCCTAGCGAATTTTACAATAGAAATTCCAGAGAAATTAAACGAAAAATTATTCCTCCAGATTAATCCGGAAAAAAATGATTCTAAAAACACATTCACCCCTCAGATCAAACACTATACCTTCAATTCCGGATCTGGCACTGAGATCAATTTGGAATACTACAAGTCTGCAAGATATGAAAGTATAGAGAGCATAGATTCTATACAATCTGATTTTCGCAAAATGGCTTTAAAAAAATACGATGATAATTCTGTGGGATTATTGGAAGAAGGTACAGACATCGTGCTAATGGATAGTATACCTTCAACTCCAGCATCAAACCAGGACGATCAAAGGCAATTATCTCAATGGGACAAAATGATGAACGATAAATCCGGCAGCTATCAAATATTAAGTGAATCTGCAGCTTACGATAAAGATAAAAATTATGCGATAGATATAGTAGTTTCAAAACCCGGATCCACACAGGCTATACGCTATAAAATGGTAATAAAGAATGATTCATATTATACTTTAAGGACCCTACTTGACAAAGACTACAATGGTGAAGATCCTTTTATAGAAAAAACATTTAGCACACTTTATCCAACAGCAACAATTGAAGATACGCTATTTAAAGATAAACTTTCTGCATTTATAAACGATGCCCAAAGTGAAAAAGATACTGTCCGATTTTCTGCACTTAATTCTTTACATCAACTCCGGTTAACAACAACAGATTTTGATACCATTACAGCATTCCTCACTGGCTTTCATTTTAAGCCAGAAGAAACCCAGTCAGAGAAATTACTATTAGGTAAAATAGGAGAATTAAAAGACAACAGGGTTATCCCCTTTCTGGTTAAATATTATAAAAAAGAAAACACTTCCTCCGACATACAAATTAGTATACTTAAAGCACTGTCAACTCAGAAATCAAAGGCAGCATATGATAAAATTATAGAATTATTGGAATTTGACCTTCCCGTCTCAGATGATGAATACGATATCACTTCACTATTCAATGATTTTGAAAATGACAGCGAAAACAGCAAGGAATTATTTCCTAAAATATTCGAATACTATAGCATCAAGGAATACAATTATCCTGTAATCCACTTCTGTAACTTACTAGCCGATCAAAAGCTAATTAAACTGAAAAGAATAAATTCGTTCAAAAAAATAATAATTACTAATGCACGTCTGGAATACAAACGCAATTTAAGCCGCAAAGAAAAAAATATTGATTCAGATTCCAGAGTTTTAAACCACGACTATGACGATGAAGACTATGACGAAACTACAAGTGCTGATAACGATCTCATCAATTACACCAAACTAATTTATAATCTCCCAAAGGACAAAACAATAACTCAGTTACTAAACAAAATAAAAAACCTTGAGATTGCCAAATTAAACATAGAACTGACAAAATTAGATATTGTCAATAACAGAATTACAGATAACGAAATAAAAAAATCACTTGATAATCCTCTGTATAAATTCCGCACATTAAATATTTTATTAAACCAAGGCAAAAAAGACTGTTTAAACAATATTTCCGATGATGATATTGCAAAATCAGCAATTCTAGATCTAGCTGGCTTACAATTAAACGATACGCTTACGCAATTGGAAAAAAGAATTGTAACTAACAACGGCAAACAAGTAACCTACTACTTTTTTGAGAACCTAAAAACAAAAAAAAATACAGATACACAACCGAAAAGACTTTATGCAATTGCATTCATAAATAACAACAAAAGGATCAATCCGCTTGCTTATAAAATGTTAAGCTCCAGAAAAATTGATGAAGATGATATTAATGCTGCAGTATTTCAGTCTATCATAAACGAATCCTTAAATGAAGAGCACAGCAGGGCAAGTTTTGAAAAGAATGAAAATCAAAACAACTTTTATTACGAAGGTCTTTAAAAAACAACAGCCTTTTTAAATAATAGGATTGATCTCTGTCAATATATCTATAAAATCTTTACGTGCAATTTCACGACACCCCAAACTCTCCAAATGGTCATTGTGAACCTGGCAATCCAACAGTTTATAATTGTTGGCTTTTAAATGACGCACCAATGTAATAAAAGCAACCTTCGAAGCATTGGAGACTTTCGAAAACATACTTTCCCCACAAAATACATGTCCCAAATCTATTCCATATAGTCCTCCAACTAATACGCCATCCTGCCATACTTCAACAGATTTAGCCAGTCCAATTTGATTCAAATGGCAATAAGCCTGTATCATATCGCTAGTTATCCAGGTTCCTCTCTGCCCTTGCCTCTTTATCCTTTGGCAATTTGAAATTACCTGTTCAAAACATTGATTAAACGTGACAGTAAATAGATTCCTGTTCAATATATTCCTCATACTCTTCGAAATTTCAAGTTCCTCCGGAAACATGACCATACGCGGATCGGGTGACCACCAAATAATCGGTTCGCCTTTATTAAACCAAGGAAATATGCCACTCTGATAGGCCAGCTGCAAGCGGCTCGGAGAGAGATCACCGCCTATCGCAAGGATGCCTTCAGGACTTGCCTGTTCTACAGGCGGAAAGTACAAATCTTCAGTAAGTAAATACATTTTAAAAATGGAATAAAAAAACCCGATAGCTATAAGACATATCGGGTTGTTTCTTTTTGATATCTAATTAAAAAGGCAAATCATCATGATCCTCTTCTTTAAAGTCTGCTGCTGGCTCAAAAGCCTGTGAAGCTGGAATACCTGGCTGTTGCGTTGGAGCCTCAGATCCCTGTCTTTCTATTCTCCATCCCTGGATACTATTGAAATATTTAGTCTCTCCCTGAGGGTTAACCCATTCTCTACCTCTTAAATTGATTGAAACCTTAACAGGCTCGCCAGATTTATAACTGTTTAATAGATCACATTTATCCTGAGTGAATTCAATCATGATATGTTGCGGATATTGCTCTTCCGTAGTCACTACCAATTCCCTTTTCTTGAATGAGGCACTAACCTGCTGCTCTGCATTGATAACTTTGATTTTTCCTGTAACTTCCATCTTCTGTTTATTTTATTGTTTATTAAATCCTTTCAGCCAAAAGCACTTTCCATGCCGAAAACACATCATCACTATCAAGGTATGCCTTTGCTTTCTGATGTATTTTTCCCTCATCATCCGTACTCAAAACTCCTTTTACCGAAATATTTTCCTGTACAAATATATTAATTTCTTCCTTAGTAGGCAATGATTCTACGTTACCTAATTTGCCCAAATCATTTCCGTTGAACACAACACTTTCCCTCACAAAATCAGGAATCTGGTCAACACCTATACCTAAAGTCGTTAACGGCTTAGGCACTTCAAACAGTCCTCGGTTTGACCTTGAATACCAATTACCACCCATTCTTGAAACCAAATCAATCTTATATTGATCTATAGCCCCATTCTCATCAAGAACATCTTCATTGATATGTATTTTTACAACCTCACAGATAATAAGATTACCTGCTCCTCCCTGCTCACCAAGACTTATAATATCGTTGATTTTACACTCAAACTGAACCGGGCTTTCCGCAACCCTATAAGGCTTAACGATATCAGACGCTAACTGCGTCAATCCTGATTTACGGAATTCATTTACTCCATCAGGATATTCTGTACTCGAAAGCGATGCCTGCTGAACAATATCAAAATTGACAATATTGATTACAACCTCGCCTGTAGCCTGAGCATTCAGCAATGTATGTTTAACCGTATTATCCCTAACTCTTCGTGCAGGGGAAAAAATAAGAATAGGAGGGTTTGAACTAAATACATTGAAAAAACTAAACGGAGACAAATTAGGAATGCCATTCTCGTCAATAGTACTCGCAAAAGCGATTGGCCTGGGTCCGACTGAACTCTGCAAATATCCCTGTAGCTTTACCTGTGAAAGATCTTTAGGCTCTATACTGATCATTGTGATTGTGATTTATAGCAAAAATAGTAAATAGGATCAGAAACAAAAGTAAGCGCGAACAATAAAAATCATATTTCACGTTCTTAATTAAATTAATTTATTCCCATATTCAAATATAGCCAAATTTCGATTGGCATTCCCATATTATCCCTGCTTCAAAACACCTACAAAAAAAATACCTATATTTATCCCACAAAATATTTAACATGGAGTTTTCCGAAAGAAGAAATTTTACACGCTGGGCCATCATCTTCGCTTCCTTTATAATCATATCTCTCATTCTCTGGAACACGTATCGTTTTTTCCAGATCTTTAAAACCGAAGAACGATTAAAGATGGAAGTTTGGGGAGAAGCACAAAAAACACTTCTTAATGCGGGCGAACTTACAGATGTCGAACTCCCGTTTAAAATCCTAAACAACAATTCCACAATACCGTTGTTGCTGACCAATAGTAAGGACAGTATAATTGATGGCCGTAACATAGACGAAAGTACTCTCAAAGACCCAGAGAAGGCCAGTGCGCTATTAAAAAAATTCAAGAATGATAACGATCCTATCAAGATCGTATTCGATTCAGAAAAATACCAATTACTTTATTATAGTAACTCCGATCTGTTAAATCAGCTCAAATACTATCCTATAGCACTAGTGCTGATTATAGTGCTATTTGGCGCACTCGTTTACAACTTTTATCGCAGCACTAAGATTGCCACCCAAAACAAATTATGGGCAGGAATGGCCAAAGAAACGGCCCACCAAATAGGGACTCCATTATCATCACTTATAGGTTGGCTCGAAATAATGAAAGCCGACAATGTAGATGAAACTACAGTTTCTGAAATAGAAAAAGATATCATAAGGCTGCAGAATATAACCGACCGGTTTTCAAAAATCGGATCAGAGCCTGTACTCGAAAATAAAGATATCATCTCAGAAACAGAGCAGTCCTTTGAATACCTAAAATCAAGATTCTCTAAACAGGTTATTTTCTCATTTAATGCGCCAAATTATCCAATAATAATTTCGATTAACGCTGCACTGCACAGTTGGACTGTAGAAAATCTGGTTAAGAATGCCATAGATGCAATGAAAGGCAGGGGCCAACTCGACGTTACCATAAAAGATGATGATAAGTTCGTTAAAATCTATATAACCGATTCAGGTAAAGGAATACCTAAAAATCAATTTAAAAGTGTATTCGAACCTGGATTCACTACCAAACAACGTGGCTGGGGATTGGGCTTATCACTGACAAAGAGAATCGTAGAAGAATACCATAAGGGAAAAGTAAAAGTACAGCAGTCAGAGGTAGGAAAAGGCACTACTATGCTGGTGAGTCTCCGTAAACAAGCTTAACACTTTAACTCTTGAAACAAAAAAAGAGAGGCCGGAAAGCTTCTCTTTTTTTGTATTAAGGCACAGCCTTTTTATTATTTAAGGTGTAGACGTAAAATTTGCCAATACTACCTCATCATATCAATCCGACCAATTGGCTACAAATAACTTTGTATTTGCTCTACCAAATTCTCAAATTCTTCTTTCTCTAATTTTACCTTATTTTGAAAACGCATCTCATCCATTTCATTTAAAGGTATAAGATGTACATGTGCATGTGGCACCTCAAGCCCCACAACAGCCATCCCTATTCTCTTACACGAAACCGCTTTTTCAAGAGCAATAGCTATTTTCCTTGAAAACTGCATTAAACCTGTATAACTTTGCTCATCCATATCAAAAAGCTTATTTACCTCCTGTTTTGGAATACATAAAGTATGCCCCTTCGCATTTGGGTTTACATCTAAAAATGCAAGGTAATTATCATCCTCAGCAATTTTATAAGCTGGGATTGCTCCCTCAATGATTTTAGTAAAAATTGTCGCCATGGTTTAGTCTCTTGAGATTTCCAATACTTCAAACTTCAATGCGCCATTAGGAACAGTAATCTCAGCTACTTCACCTACAGATTTACCCAACAATCCTTTTCCAATTGGAGAGGTTACAGATATCTTCCCGGTCTTTAAGTCCGCTTCGCTTTCCGCAACAAGGGTATACGTAAGTTCCATATTATTGGCAAGATTTTTAATCTTCACATTAGACAATACCAATACTTTGGAAACATCTAACTGGGATTCATCAATAAGTCTCGCATTGGCATAAACATCATCAAGTTTAGAAATTCTCATCTCAAGCAAACCCTGGGCTTCCTTAGCTGCATCGTATTCTGCATTTTCAGATAAATCTCCTTTATCTCTTGCTTCTGCTATAGCTTGTGATGCTTTCGGGCGTTCTATATTTTTAAGTTGGTCTAATTCCTCCCTTAATTTTTTTAGCCCTTCTGCGGTGTAATAAGATACTTTACTCATAATTTCATCGTTTATATAAATAGAAAAAATCCCATCGGAACGGGATTTCTTTCCACAAAGATAGTATTTTTTATATCAGTCTATAATTATATGTTAATCATACGGAATCCAAAGTTAATTAAATTTAAATTTGTTTAACGTATTATACCTAAGAAATTTTTAAAATGAAGAAAACGTTATTGTTACTCTCCGCAGTATTGTTATTAGCCAACTGCTCCGGTAGTGGAAACAACTATAAAAACCCCTATTTACCGAACTATAGTTTCTCTACTGCTCTCAATCTCAACCTTCCTACATATAGCGGACTAAAATCTCCTATAAACCCCGTTTTTATACCAGATAATGGAAGCGGAGTAAACATGATTGTAATGAAAATTTCAGATACAGATTATCGCGCTTGGGATGCTTATTGCCCCAATCAATCACCTGCTTCCTGCTCCTTAATGGGACTAAACGGCATTAATGCAAAATGTTCATGTGAAGACTCAGAGTACAGCCTGTTTACAGGAATAGGAACTGCAAATGAAGATTATTCAATGAGACCTTACAGGGTTGAAATAATTGACCAAAATAACATCCGTGTTTATAACTAAAAACCGTAATCATATCAAAACATAAAATCCTGATGTCGCCATCAGGATTTTTCATTATAAAAAAAATTAAAACTTTAAATTAAGGCCAACCAGAAAATTAATTCCAGCCTGAGGATAATAATAAGGATAAACATCATACATATACCCATTAGAAACATATTTCTTATCCAAAATATTATTAACCAACCCGCTCAGCGTTATAGACTGAAATACCGACTTCGGTTTTATTTCATAAGACACATTCAAATCATTCACAAAATAATCCTGTAATTTTGCCGCAGGCAATTCAATATTATTCATATACTGCTCACCTACAAATTTTGACATCAACGATAGCTGTAAACTCTCAATCGGTTTATAAACAAATATATTCCCGACTATCACACTTGGAGAATAGGCAATATCCTTGGTACCATAATTCTCCCCTTCCACAGCCAAATCAATATTCTCATTATTACTCAACGTAAAATTTGGGCGTACAAATAATTGCTTTGTAATAGTAATAGTAGCATCAACCTCAAGACCTAATCTATAGCTTTTCTCACTGTTGGAACGGATAGGGCTACCTACATCATCCAGGCTTCCTGTTAATATCAACTGGTCTTTATAGGCCATATAGTATATATTTGAATTGAATTTTATCTTTTCTGAAGCATACCTCCATCCCAATTCAAAATCATTCATTTTTTCTGGCTTTGCATTTCCGCCTTCATAATCTGTTCGATTCGGCTCACGATTTGCTCTTGCATATGAAAAATATAAGGTATTCTTATCGTTCAATGCAAAATTAAGTCCTGCCTTCGGATTAAAGAAATTAAAGTTGTCATCTATAACATCTGCCTGTACACCATCTGCCTTATAGGTAACATTCCTATACTGTAAATCCCCATAAAGACTAAGCTTTTGAGTAAGCTGATAATTGACCTTTGCAAAAATATTCCCATCAGTCTTATCAGCATAATCGTCATAATAATGATCCCCCAATTCACTTTGCGATGCAAACCTTGCCCAGATAACCTTTCCAAAATGACTTCCTTCATATTTATTCCAACCACCACCCAAAATCACATCCATCTTATCCTCTTTGTAATTCAAAGAAAAAGTAGTCCCATAAAAATCATTATCTAGCCATTTCTGCCTTACAACATCAGTCGACGTTTCTGTACCAACCGGCAGCAAGCCATATTCTGCAAAATCAGCGTCTTCCTTATAATTTTCATAATACCCTTTTCCTTTAGTATAATGAAATGCAAGATTAGTGCTCCATTTGTCTGAGATCCGTTCATTCCAATGCAGCTGATAATGGTCCTGCTGATAATTATCGGTTTCATTGTCATAATAACGGGTCTGTCCTGATTCATCCGTATAAATTCCGGAAGAGTTAAATGTCCGGTCAATATTCATTGTTTCCGCATCTATTCCATTCCATGACTGGTAGGTCTTCTCAGTACCTCCAAACACAAGTGCTTTGATGAGCGTCGTTTTGCCTACATAAGTTCCCTGTAAAAAATACGATTTTAAATCTGTAGAAGCACGATCTATATAACCTTGGGAAGCAATATTAGACAAACGCCCAGCCAGCTCAAAATGATCATTCAATAAACCCGTACTAAATTTCACAGTATGCTTTCTCGTATTAAAACTCCCGGCAGAATTGGAAATTTCACCACTGCTCTTCCTTGCAAAACTGTCTGTCAGCAAATTTAAGCTCGCGCCAAATGCACCCGAACCATTAGTCGATGTACCTACTCCGCGCTGTAACTGCAAACTTTCCACCGAAGAAGCAAAATCAGGCATATTTACCCAAAACGTACCGTGGCTTTCAGAATCATTGTATGGGATCCCATTTATAGTAACGTTAACCCTGGTAGCATCGCTACCCCTAACCCTGATCCCTGTATAGCCTACCCCATTTCCCGCATCAGAAGTGGTAACTACCGACGGCATATAGTTCATAAGAATCGGAATATCTTGTCCAAGATTCCTGCTTTTAATCTCCTCTTTACTTAGATTACTGAAACTTACAGGTGTTTTTGAAGTAACACGTATTGCAGAAACAAGCACTTCATCCAGTTCATTAACTTTAGTAGAATCTTTTAACGTTTGGGAAAAAGATCCAATTGATGAAAGTAAAAAAAGAACAGCAAAAATTGTACTGCTAGTGTAGGTCCTTGTGCCTTTGTGGCCGACATGATAATTGAATAAAGTTTTCATTCGTAAAATGTTACGAATAAAAGGGGTAATTATTCTTTGTTTAAAATTAAATTGGTTATTTAGACCTACAAAGACAACTATATGTTATCCTGCAAATCTGTTTCCCTTGGCAACATTACTTGCCCAGGTTCTTTGGGTATAATCTCAGCTCGTTATTTAGAGCACCCCTTTGAGACGCAGCAAAGATAGAAAACTATTGGGAATTGTGAATTCCTTTTTCTAATTTTAATATCAAATCCATTAAATGCCTAATCCTGATTCGGTTTCCTTCTGGATTGCTTTATTTCAGACAGGTTTTTCTTATCTCGCAGTCTTTTCTTAATAACCGATTTGGGTACTTTAGTGGCCTTTCTCACCTTAGGGACAACTAATGCCTTTGTAAGTAGTGCCACAAATCTTTTGATCCCTATCTCCTTGTTTCTTATCTGGCTGCGGTCCTCATCGGAATTTAATATCAGGATGTTTTCTGAAGTCAGCCTGGACGAAAGACTTTGAACAATAAGCCTTTTTTCGTCTTCAGAAAGCCCGGCCGAATTGTCAACGTCAAATTTCAAAACCACCTTAGAGGAGACCTTGTTTACATTTTGTCCGCCTGCGCCACTACTCCTGACTGCCTTAATATTGAGTTCCGATATAATTGTCGATAGGTTCATTATTCCTGTAATTGATGTGCCGGTTTTAATAAGTCATTTACCGTTTTTACCGGATTAAAAGTTAGCAATGGAACTTGTACAAAAACTGTAATCCAATTTGCCATTGCACCGTTCCATAATCCAGGTAATTCATAAGATTTTAATACCTTTCCTCCCTTGCTCTTTTCTACAATAAAGCCACTTTCTGAATCCACAAAATGGGTAAGGTCAAAATTCTCACCCTTATAATTTTTAATTCCACATACTAAATCTACTGGATTAAAATGAGTAGCTCCTTTTAGGATATTAAGCTGTTGCTTATTCTGTATATCCACCTGAGAGGATTCAACAATCTGAAGCGAAACAGTACCTTTTTTATTTAGAACCCAAAAAGGCCCGCCACCAGGCTCTCCCTCATTTTTAACCATTCCACATACGCGTATAGGCCTATTAAGTATTTCATACAATGCCAAAATCTGATTCTCTGGCGTATACTTTGAAAAACTTTCTTCTACATCAACATTAAGTCGTTGTTTAACAAAAGCAATACTCTCCTTAAGCTTATCAGCACTAATTTCTCCTGCAGCAATAGCACGAAGAAGACCAAATATTTCCTGCTGGAGCTCTACCAATATCCCTGCTAATGCTTTTTTATACAATGCTATTGTTTCAATATGATTCTGAATAACATTATCAATGTTTTTAATAAAAACAATATCGGAATGAAGCGCATTAAGATTTTCTATTAGCGCACCATGTCCACCTGGCCTAAATACAAGTTTGTCATTTTCGTCCCTAAGCGGATTATTTTTGGGATCAACCGCCAGAGTATCTGTTGATTTGAGCTGATAGGAAAAACCAATATTGATATCAATACCATGCTCCTGTTCAATTTTACCTTTTACAGATTCTATAATCTTCTCAAAACCTTCGCGATGTTCCTCTGAAACGGTAAAATGAAGATTTGCCTTATCATTCGAACAAGCATACATAAAACTCTCATTGAGGTGTTCTTCTACAGGAGAAGCGGTATGGGTAGCATATTTATGGAATGGCAAAATTCCTTTAGGCTTATTAGCATAATGAAAATTTTCATCTATCAGCATCTCTTTAATAAAATAATAGAGCCTTAAGTCCTTATTCCAGCTTTTAAAGTTCGAATAACTCCTCTTTAAAGAAGCATCTACTTCATCATAAAAAGGAAATTTTTCCAAACCAACCAAAAATACAGAAAGCGAAGTTGCATTCTTTCGGTTAATATAAGCATTTACCGTTTCTCTTTCTATATCGAATTCGTTTAAAAACTCATTTAAAAATTGAAACATCCTCGTCGCAGCTCCAGATGCGGGCACAAACTTTTTAAGCTTAAGGCTATTCTTTATAGAATCAAAATAATCAGCATATTTATGAAACTCCTGCTCAGGCAGTTCAAGTATTCCATCTCCTATAGTAGCTGGTTTCTGAACTATAGTTTTAGTAATCCCCTTTCTAAATACATTTAGATATCTTTCAACGTTTTCAATTAAAACCCCATGTTCATATATCTGCACAAAATCACGGGAAGAAAAACCCATTGCAACTGCTTTCTTTAAATCGTTAAGTATATTTACGGCCTTTGCAAGTCGTTGCTCAATAGTTCCAGATAAAACAATATAAGGCTTGTTATTCTCAACTAGTGCATTTTTAAATATTTCAAATGTCTTCTCCCTGTCTAACGGCATATCCCTCAGATCATCCTTAGCCCATGGCATGTCAATATCCGTTAAAAAAAAGAGATCATACTTGTGTTTCTTTGCCGCCTTATCTATTATAGGATCACAAAAACCGTAATGCGTTTCCGAAAATACTTTTGTGACCATCAGATTTGTATCACAAAAAAGATACTCGTTCGCAGTTAATAATGCCTCATTCTCTAGTTTTAATTGCCCCCTTGCTATTGGAAGCAAGTCCTCAGCAATACAGATTTCTTTCCTTTCATCCCATTTCTGCTGTAAATAATCACGTGCAAACTCAGGAATCCAAACTGTATGAAAATGTTCGGCCAATTGTTTTGAAAGTGTTGTCTTACCAGTTGATTCCGGTCCGAATATTGCAATTTTTATTATGCCAGTAACTTGTTGTTTAA
>Ga0247810_10001350_pt1 | contig 15666 bp, 9 predicted proteins | sample UWRJL119311C1_FD_179918 | JGI IMG/M metagenome (GOLD analysis project Ga0247810, IMG submission 179918) | Plant litter microbial communities from Arlington Agricultural Research Station in Wisconsin, United States - UWRJ-L119-311C-1 | ecosystem: Environmental > Terrestrial > Plant litter >...
CGATCGCGAGGTCGGCGAGGCGAGTGCCCGGGTCCGCGAGCTCGAGCAGTTCTGCCGGCACATAGCCGAGGACGTTCGCGGACGTTCCGATGACGACCCCGTGCCCCGAGAGCGGAGGGACCTGTTCGAGGGCGGTCGAGACCGAGGCATCCGGAGACATGATCACGGCGGAATCGAACGCGACCGGCTGTTCCTTGACCCAGCGGATCGCGGCGTCGAGGTCTTGCAGGTGCATGTCCTGCGGCAGTACGCCGAGCGCGCCACGCCGGGCGAGGGTCGCCGCGAGTCGCGGACCCGTGACCGAGTTCATGTTCGCGGAGACGATTGGCACAGTCGCTCCCGTGCCGTCACCCGGAGCGAGCGAGACGTTCATCCTGCTGGCAACAGCCGAGTGGCTGGGCACCAGGAAGACGTCTGAATAGGTCAGGTCGTGCCGGGGCGTGGTCTCGTAAAACTCCATGAATTTAACGCTAGACCCTGCTGCTTCCCGGCTGCAGGTCAGACCCAAAATGGTTACTGTTGTCGTGGTGCGTCCACCGAAGGGCGCGTTCCGTAGAGTTTCGTGAAGTGAACTGAAAGTGGGCGGTCGGCCGTGTCTAGCCAAGTGACCGGACTAGCGTCAGAGGACGGGTCCTCAGGCGAGTTCGGAGCCAACGAATGGCTCGTAGACGAGATGTACGAGCAGTACATCCAGGACAAGAATTCGGTAGACCAGTCCTGGTGGCCGATTCTCGAGAGCTACAAGCAGACTGCGGACGCCCAGGCTCCCGCTCCTGCGGCGGACACCCCTACGGATCCGACCCCGACCACGTCGATCCCGGTCGTGCAGGCCGAAGAGACTGCGCAGGCCGACGAGTCCGCACAGGTCGAAGAGAAGTCAGCGGCAGAGGAGCAGGCTTCCGGCGGAGAACCGCAGATTCCTGAAGCGGTAACGGATGCCGCGGCCTCCCCCGCCCCGACGGCGCAGCCCTCCGGCCAGCCCGTGGCCCGCACCACATCGGTCGAGGCGAAACCGCAGCCGATCCCCGCGCAGGCCCCCGCCACCGAGAAGGAAGCGCCGCGCGACGCTGACGCCAACGTGACCGCGGTGCTCAAGGGCGCAGCGAAGTCGCTCGCGACGAACATGGACGCGAGCCTCACGGTTCCGACCGCGACGAGCGTGCGCACCATCCCGGCGAAGCTCCTCATCGACAACCGCATCGTCATCAACAACCACCTCCGCCGTGCTCGCGGCGGCAAGGTCTCGTTCACGCACGTCATCGCCTGGGCGATCGTCGACACGATCAAGGCCTTCCCGAGCCAGAACGTCTTCTACGACGAGATCGACGGCAAGCCCTCGATCGTCACGCCGGCACACATCAACCTCGGCATCGCGATCGACATCCCCAAGGCCGACGGCACCCGATCGCTCGTCGTGCCCGGCATCAAGCGCACCGAGACCATGGACTTCGCCGAGTTCGTCGCCGCATACGACGACCTCGTCTACCGCGGCCGTAACGGCAAGCTCACCGGCGCCGACTACGCGGGCAACACGATCTCGCTGACGAACCCGGGCGGAATCGGCACCGAGCACTCGGTACCCCGCCTCATGAAGGGCGCGGGCACGATCGTCGGCGCAGGCGCCCTCGAGTACCCGGCCGAGTTCCAGGGCTCGAGCCCCAAGACCCTCGTCGAACTCGGTATCGGCAAGACCATCACTCTCACGAGCACCTATGACCACCGGGTCATCCAGGGCGCTGGTTCCGGCGAGTTCCTCAAGCGCGTGCACGAGCGCCTCATCGGCCAGCACGGTTTCTACGAGGCCATCTTCTCGAGCCTGCGCGTTCCGTACGCGCCCATCCACTGGAATCCCGACGTCAACGTCGACCTCTCCGAGCGTGTCTCGAAGACCAGCCGCGTGCAGGAGCTCATCAACTCCTACCGTGTGCGCGGACACCTCATGGCCGACATCGATCCGCTCGAGTACCGCCAGCGCACGCACCCCGACCTCGAGATCGAGAGCCATGGGCTCACGTTCTGGGACCTCGACCGCGAGTTCGTCACGGGCGGCTTCGGCGGCAAGCGCCAGGCGCTGCTGCGCGAGATCCTCGGCACCCTGCGCGAGTCGTACTGCCGCACCACGGGCATCGAGTACATGCACATCCAGGACCCGGAACAGCGCAAGTGGATCCAGGACCACGTCGAGAAGCCGTACATCAAGCCGGATCACGACGACCAGATGCGCATCCTCGGCAAGCTCAACGAGGCCGAGGCCTTCGAGACCTTCCTGCAGACCAAGTACGTGGGCCAGAAGCGCTTCAGCCTCGAGGGTGGCGAGTCCACCATCGCGCTCCTCGACGCGCTCATCCAGAGCGCCGCGGAGAACAAGCTCGAGGAAGCCGTCATCGGCATGGCCCACCGCGGCCGCCTGAGCGTACTCACCAATGTCGCCGGCAAGACCTACGGCCAGATCTTCCGCGAGTTCGAGGGAACGCAGGACCCGAAGACCGTCCAGGGTTCCGGAGACGTCAAGTACCACCTCGGCACCGAGGGCACCTTCACGGCAGCCGACGGCAGCGAGATCCCCGTCTACATCGCGGCGAACCCGTCCCACCTCGAGGCCGTCGACGGCGTCATGGAGGGCATCGTCCGCGCCAAGCAGGACCGCCAGCCGATCGGCTCGTTCACGGTCCTCCCGATCATGGTGCACGGTGACGCCGCCATGGCAGGCCAGGGCATCGTCGTCGAGATCCTCCAGATGTCGCAGCTCCGCGCGTACCGCACGGGTGGCACGATCCACGTGAACATCAACAACCAGGTCGGCTTCACGACCCCTCCCGGGGAAGGCCGCACGTCGGTCTACTCGACGGACGTCGCCAAGACCATCCAGGCGCCGATCTTCCACGTGAACGGTGACGACCCCGAGGCCGTAGTGCGCGTCTCGCAGCTCGCGTTCGAGTACCGCCAGAAGTTCCACCGCGACGTCGTCATCGACCTCGTCTGCTACCGCCGCCGCGGCCACAACGAGGGCGACGACCCCTCGATGACGCAGCCGCTCATGTACAACCTCATCGAGGCCAAGCGCAGCGTTCGCACGCTGTACACGGAGGCTCTCGTCGGTCGCGGTGACATCACCGCCGAGGAGTACGAACAGTCGCACCGCGACTTCCAGGACCGCCTCGAGCGTGCGTTCGCGGAGACCCACGCCGCGCAGACGAACTCGATCCCGATCATCACCGACGACGACAACCCGGTCGCCGACCTCGAGCGTCCCGAGTCGCAGCAGGACGACCGCGTCGGCGAGCCGGAGACCACCGGTGTTGCCGAATCCGTCGTGAAGACGATCGGCGATGCGCACGAGAACCCGCCCGCCGGGTTCAGCGTGCACCCGAAGCTCGCGGCAATGATCAAGAAGCGCGTCGACATGAGCCACAACGGCTCAGTCGACTGGGGCTTCGGTGAGCTCCTCGCTCTCGGTTCGCTCCTCCTCGAGGGAACCCCCGTTCGCATGGTCGGCCAGGACACCCGCCGCGGCACGTTCGTGCAGCGCCACGCGGTGCTCCACGATCGCCAGAACGGCCAGGAGTGGCTGCCGCTCGCGAACCTCAGCGAGAACCAGGCGAAGTTCTGGATCTACGACTCGCTCCTGAGCGAGTACGCGGCCCTGGGCTTCGAATACGGCTACTCGGTCGAGCGAGCCGACGCCCTCGTGCTGTGGGAGGCCCAGTTCGGCGACTTCGCGAACGGTGCCCAGACGGTCATCGACGAGTTCATCTCCTCCGCCGAGCAGAAGTGGGGACAGCGCTCGAGCGTCGTCATGCTGCTTCCGCACGGCTACGAGGGCCAGGGACCCGACCACTCGTCGGCCCGCATCGAGCGCTACCTGCAGTTGTGCGCGGAGAACAACATGACGGTCGCCCGTCCGTCGACCCCCGCGTCGTACTTCCACCTCCTGCGTCGCCAGGCATACGCGCGACCGCGTCGCCCACTCGTGGTCTTCACCCCGAAGGCCATGCTGCGCCTCCGTGGCGCGACGAGCGACATCGCCGACTTCACGAGCGGCAAGTTCGAGCCGGTCATCGATGACGCCAGGATCACCGACAAGAACAGCGTGCAGCGTGTCGTCCTGACGTCGGGAAAGATCTACTACGACATCATCTCCGAGATGGAGAAGCGCTCTACCGAGAACATCGCGGTCGTCCGCCTCGAGCAGCTCTACCCGCTCGCTGTCGACGACATCAACGCCGTGCTCGACCAGTACCCGAACGCCGAGCTCGTCTGGACGCAGGACGAGCCCGAGAACCAGGGCGCATGGCCGTTCATGTGCTTCGAACTCGCGCGTCACCTCAAGGGACGTACGATTACGGTCGCATCGCGAGCGGCATCGGCATCGCCTGCAACCGGGTCGAACAAGCGCAGTGCGCAGGAGCAGGCCGAGCTCATCTCCACAGCATTGACACTGCACTGATCCAGCAGGCCTGATTGATCGACGAGGGGACGCCGCCACGGCGTCCCCTCGTGTCAGAATGAGGCAACAGGCAGGGGAATTCGTGGTCCATCGCCGAATCCGGGGAGCACTCATCGGCGTGCTCGCCGCTGCCTCCCTCATCGCAAGCCCGCTGGTCGCGGGCGCAGCGCCGAGCGACCCCGTACCCGACATCGGCATCCTCGACCTCGGGGATGACATGCGGTTCGTCGACGGCGTGGATGTGGCAGCGGATGCCGCGGCCAATGCGGCGCGGAGCAAGTCCGCCCGCCAGGCAGCGCCCAGCAACCACCTCGTCTACGTGAGCGTCGTCAATGTCATGACGGCGAACACCGGCGGCGAGGTGAGCGCGTCCTCCCTCAGCGAGGCCAATGTGACCGCGGCCATCCAGCAGCTCAGCACGTACTGGAGCGGCGAGACCGGTGGCGCTGTCACCTTCTCCCTCGGCGGGTACGAGACGGCCAGCTATGGCGAGACCTCGTGCGAACCACAGGACGTCGCCGTGCGGCAGCGGACCCGTGCCTTCGACGGCTTTTTCGCGAAGGACGCGTGGGTCGGCACCAACAAGCATCTCCTGACGCTCACGCAGGAGACCTCTGCGTGCAACATGCAGGCGTTCGGCACGGTCGGTGGCCGCGGTGGCGAGATCTTCGATGCCACGGGCCTCAGTGCCCGCATCGGCATTCCCGTGCTCTTCCACGAGTTCGGCCACAACCTCGGCTTCGGCCACGCGGATGTCACGATGTGCACGAACGGTTTCGTCGACGGTGCCATCTCGACGTTCACCTATGCGAGTTCGGTCTGTCCGACTGAGGAGTACGGCGATGTGCTCGACATCATGGGCTTCACCGTCGACAGCTCGACGCCTCACCTGTCGGCGATAGAGAAGATCCAGTTCGGTTACTTCGAGGGCTCGTACCTCAATGTCGCGGGTACGGTTCCCAGTACGACCATGGTGAGTTCGATGAGCAGCGCGACCGGCGTGCGCGCTCTTCGTATCGCGGATCCGATCTCCGGACAGATCTACGTCGTCGAGTACCGCACTGCCGACGGTCTCGATGCCAACAGTCCCGACTTCTCGGGTCAGACCTCGAAGTTCATCAACTACCAGAACGGCAGCAGGCTGTACCACTACGACGGGAGTGCGGCCACCGGGAGCGTTCGCATCATGCGGGAGATCCCGTTCGTGGACAAGGGATTCGCGGGAGAGCGCAGCTACACCGAGACCACGGTTCTGGCCACAGGACTCGCTGCGACGAAGACCAACCCGGCGTTCCGGCATCCGCGACTCGATGCCGGTGAAAGTTTCACGTCGCTTGATCGCGGCTTCACGGTGACCGTTAATTCAACCAACCCCGCGGTAGGCGCGGAGATCGCGATCAGCTACCCGGCCCACGTGGCGACGGAAACGACGCTCGTGAGATCCCGGTCGACGCAGACCTACGGCTCGAAGAAGCGGGTCACCCTCGGTGCGCACGTGTTCGCCGCTGACGGGTCGGTCCCGGCGGGATCGGTGACCTTCTTCGATGGGGCGAAGGCCGTCAAGACGGTCAAGGTGAAGGCCGACGGTTCGGCGTCCTTCACGCTGCCCCGCACGACCCGGGCGGGCAAGCACTCGTACTCGGCGCGGTTCGATGTCACCGAGTTCTACTCGGCGTCGGCGTCGCCCGCTGTGCGGGCGAACGTGAGGAAGGCCGCGGCCACGACGACCTTCACGATCGCTAAGAAGCGGGTCTCGACGACCGGCACGGCGAAGCTGACGGTGCGTGTGAAGGTCGCGGGGATCACGAGCCCGAAGGGGACGATCGTGGTCTCCTCGAATGGCAAGAAACTCAAGTCGTACTCGCTGACGGCGAGCAAGAAGGGCAAGCTGACCGTGACGCTGCCGAAGATCGCGAAGCCGGGCTCGAAGCGCATCACGGTGAAGTACAAGGGTGCGACGAGCATCGCGGCGGACACGTCGATTCGCCGGACGCTGAAGGTCGTTCGGTAGCGGGTCGCCGCAGTTCCGCGCCGCTTCAGCACCAGCGCTAAGCGCTGATATGTCGACCGTTGTGGGAAGTGCACGCTGGACTAGTACGACGACGGATCTGCCGCACCTCCCCGTAAGGGGGACTCCCCTATGCCAGTTCGGGGTGTAACGCTTGTTGTATCCCGCTTACCCGACGGGTGTGTAAACCCGCTCAATCATTGACGTCCGCCCGCTCCGCTGGACGCTCCGCTCCTGCATTTCCCCGTCGCCGTCGACCCTGATCGTGACAAAAAGAATCGTTCCTGAATGTTCACCGGGTAACCAAACCGATTTTCCAAGTGCATACGAATGCATATATGTGGAATCGGAACCAGAATCCGCGTTACAGATACATGACTTTCAGGAATACCCATCGTGAACCGTTCTACCCGCGCCCTGGCCCTCGGCGCTCTTCTCTCCCTCGTCACCGCGAGCATTGTCGCGCCGGCAGTCACCACGAGCGCTGAGACGAGCACCTCGACCAGCGCCTCTGCCACGAGCGAGACCACGTCCTCCGAACCGGACAGCGTGAACCTCGCCGGCGACGAGGTCGGCGCGTCAGCGATGACGGCGACCGACTACGCGAGCATCGCGACGAAGAGCGCGAAGTCCGCGTCATCCGTCACCAACCATGAGGTGTGGGTCAGTGTCGTCTCCGCGACGGCGAGCACCGCGGACGACACCAACGGCGCCATCGACCGCGCGGCAGCCGAGTCCCTCGTCGCGCAGATGAACGCGTACTGGTCGGGCGAGACCAACGGGGCTGTCACGATCAGCCTCGGCGGTTACGAGACCCGCTCGCTGAAGAGCGCAGCGTGTGACGCGCCAACGATCTTCTCGAGCTTTCCCGAGGTCGCCTTCGACAAGTCCTTCGCCCAGTCCGCCTGGAAGGGCACGAACAAGCACCTCCTCATCCTCACGGCCGAGAGCTGCGCGAAAGCGGGACTCGGTTCCGTCGGCGGCAACGGCGGCGTCCTCCTGAGCGGCAACGGCGCGAGCACCTCGCTCGGCTCCTCGGTCGCATTCCACGAGTTCGGCCACAACCTCGGCTTCGGCCACGCGGGTTCGTCCATCTGCGACTCCAACAATCACGACGCCACGGTCAGCCACTTCGGCAACGACAGCTCGGCCTGCCCGACCAACGAGTACGGCGACTACCTCGACATCATGGGCTACACGCTCACCGGCTCGGCTCCCCACCTCTCCACTCCGCAGCGCATCCGCTCCGGCTGGCTCACCGACTACACGGCGATCTCGTCCGCGTCAGGATCCGTCACCTCGACGGTCACCCCGCTCGACGCCGGCTCGGGCAACCGCGCCCTCAAGATCACCGACCCGCTGACGGGCGCGATCTACTACATCGAATACAGGACGGCGAGCGGGGCGGATGCCACGAGCACCGAGTTCACGCAGATGCAGAAATGCTTCACCGCCAATGGCTACTCGAACTGCTCCCGCGGAACGTCGACTGCCGTCGGCAGCGTGCGGATCCTTCGCGAGCTCCCGTACCGCGACTACACCGACTACATCCGCACGACCGTCCTGGCCGCCGGGTCGACCGGAGCCGGCGAGACGTACCGTTCGACGAGCTTCGCCGCGGGCGACACCTTCGCGAGCGCCAACAACGGCTTCTTCCTGACCATCAACTCGATCAGCCCCTCGGCTGGAGCATCGGTCACCGTCAGGTTCACCGCACCGGCCGACACAGAGACATCCGTCGACCTGGGCAAGTCCGCCAAGCTCGCCTACGGGGCGACCGTCAGCGCGACGGCACACATCGCGACGAGCGACGGTTCTGCCGCGACCGGCACGGCGACGTTCCTCAATGGCTCGAAGGTGCTCGGCACGGCTGCCGTGACCGCGGGTACCGCGACTCTCAAGGTCTCGTCGGCGCTCAAGGTCGGAAAACACAAGATCAGCGTGAGGTTCACCCCGGCGACGGGCGACGAGAAGGCGTCCGTCTCCGACAAGAAGACGCTCACCGTCACCAAGGCGACGTCGACGGCGAAGATCTCGAAATTGAAACGATCAACGTCGAAGATCAGCGCGACGGTGACCGTCAAGGCCGCCCACACGAAGACGCCGACCGGCAAGGTCACGATCTACGCCAACGGCAAGAAGGTCACGACCTACACGCTCTCCGCCTCGAAGAAGGGTGTCGTGAAAGTCTCGGCGAAGGTGAGCAAGAAGCTCGCGAAGAAGCTGGCCAAGGCCAAGACGGTCACGATCACCGCGAAGTACAGCGGCACGAAGACGGTGGCGTCCAAGACCTCGAAGGCGATGCGCCTCAGGTAGAGACGAACCTAGTTCGACGGCTCCATCTGGCGGAGCTTGAGCAGCACGTCGGCGCGAAGGTCCTCGGGGGCCTTCTCGTTGCAGGCCTTGCGCACCTTCGCGGTAAGCGTGAGTCCTACGAGGTGCTCGCCCGAGCAGTCGACACACGTCGCCATGTGCTCGGCGATGTCCTCGGCTTCACCCGTGGTGAGCTCGTTGTGGATGTACTCCTCGAGCTCGGCCTTGGCCTTGTCGCAACCGCAGTCGGTCATTTGGTGCTCCTAGAAAGTTTCGGGGTGGCCGGGGCGGCAGAGATGCCACGGTCACGCGCGTAATCGGCAAGTAGTTCTCGCAGCATCCGACGGCCGCGGTGAAGGCGGCTCATGACGGTGCCAACGGGTGTTTTCATGATGTCGGCAATCTCTTGGTAGGAGAAGCCCTCGACATCTGCGAAGTAGACCGCCAAGCGGAAGTCTTCGGGAATGGACTGCAGCGCATCCTTGACCGCACTGTCGGGCAGGTGGTCAATCGCCTCTGCTTCGGCGGAGCGAGTCGACGTCGACTGCGTCACCGATTCTGCGTTGCCCAGCTGCCAGTCCTCGAGGTCGTCGATGGTGCCCTGGTACGGGTTCCGCTGGTTCTTGCGGTAGTTGTTGATGAACGTGTTCGTCTGGATGCGGTACAGCCAGGCCTTGAGGTTCGTGCCCTGCTGGAACTGCCCGAACGCCTGGTAGGCCTTGACGAATGTCTCCTGCACGAGGTCGGCTGCATCGGACGGATTTCTCGTCATCCGCATCGCGGCCGCGTACAACTGGTCCATGTACTGGATCGCCTGGTCCTCGAAGAGCGCTCGCACGTCGACCTGTGGTTCGGCGGGAGTGGGCTCTTGCACTGCATCTGTAGTCATCAGCAATGAGTGTAGTTCGCCGTCGAGTGACACGCCCTCGACCCCGAGAAGGGTATCGACGGTCGCGCGCGGCGGCTGCATCGCAGTCATCGTCATAGAGCAGACCCCAGTTCCATCGGCGAGTGCCGATACTGTAGGTAACCGATGCAGGTATTCAACTATTCCGGACCCGAGTTCTCGCCATACGGCGACGACTTCATTGTCGAAGGCGAACCCGGACCATGGCAGGCGCCGTTCGCCTCCGGTCCCCTGTCCGCGGTCATCCAGTTGCCCGGATCGAAGAGCCTCACCAACCGGGAGCTCGTTCTCTCCGCCCTCGCGAGCGGGCCGTCGCTCGTGAAATCCCCCCTGCGCTCCCGCGACACGGCGCTCATGATCGAAGCGCTTCGTTCCCTCGGCGTCTCGATTGTCGAGGTAACCGGCGACGGCGCATTCGGGCCTGATCTCCTGATCACCCCCGGCGAGCTCGAAGGCGGCAGCTCGATCGACTGCGGCCTCGCGGGCACGGTCATGCGCTTCCTGCCTCCGGTTGCCGCCCTCGCTCTCGGCCCGGTCTCGTTCGACGGGGATCCTTCCTCCTACAAGCGACCGATGCGCACCACGATCACCGCCCTCCGGCAGCTCGGCGTCGATGTCAACGACGACGGCCGCGGCACCCTCCCGTTCAGCCTCTACGGCACCGGAGCCGTGGAAGGCGGCGAGCTCTCGATCGACGCGTCGGCGTCGAGCCAATTCGTCTCCGGCCTGCTCCTCGCCGCTCCCCGGTTCACGAAGGGCCTCACCCTCACCCACACGGGCGACTCCCTTCCCTCCATGCCCCACATCGAGATGACGATCGCGAGCCTCGCAGCGCGTGGCGTCGTCGTCTCCTCCCCCGAACCCGGGGTCTGGGTCGTTCCGCCGACCGAGATTCGAGGCATCGACATCGCTATCGAACCGGACCTCTCCAACGCGGGCCCCTTCCTCGGCGCGGCCCTCGTGGCCGGCGGCTCGGTCACCGTGACCGGGTGGCCCACCCATACGACGCAGGTCGGCGCGCGCATGGCCGACATTCTCGAGTCCATGGGCGGAAGCATCACGCGAGCGGATGACGCACTCACCGTCACGGGAACCGGAACGATCACCGGCATCACACTCGACGAGTCGAGCGAACTGGCTCCGACGGTTGCCGCGATCGCGGCGCTCGCGAACAGTGAGACGGTACTGACCGGCATCGCACACCTGCGGGGACACGAGACCGATCGCCTCGCGGCACTCGCTGCGGAGATCAACGCGCTCGGCGGGGACGTGACCGAAACCGACGACGGCCTCGTCATCCGCCCCCGTCCTCTCACCGCGGGCCTCTGGCACAGCTATGAGGACCACCGCATGGCAACTGCGGGCGCCATCATCGGGCTCGCCGTCGAGGGCATGACCGTCGACGACGTCGCCACGACCGCGAAGACCCTCCCCCAGTTCGTCGAGCTGTGGACGGCGTTGCTCGCGACGCCGACGGGCGCCCTGTGAGCTGGTTCGAGCCGCAGGAGGACGACGAGGAGTACTCGGAGTACGACGAGTCGCTCGCGAAGGTACGTCCTAACCCGAAGGCGAACAAGCCGCGCACGAAGATCCGTCCCGAGTACGCAAACGCTCTCAGCGGGCGCGTGTTCAGCGTCGACCGCGGCCGCTACGGCGTTTGGGTCGACGAGAACACCGACAAGGAACGCCAGCTGATCGCAACGAAGTCCCGCGAGCTCGGCAAGTACTCGGTCGTCACGGGCGACTGGGTCGACCTCGTCGGCGATACGACGGGCGATGTGGGTTCCCTCGCGCGCATCATCCGCGTGCAGGAGCGCTCGAGCCTGCTGCGCAGGAGCGCTGACGATACGGATGCCGTGGAGCGCATCATCGTCGCCAACGCCGACCAGATGCTCATCGTGGTGGCTGCCGCAAACCCCGAGCCCCGTACTCGTCTCGTCGACCGCTACCTCGTCGCAGCGTTCGACGCGGGCATCACGCCCATCCTCTGCATCACGAAGACCGACCTCCAGGATCCGACGGAGTTCCTCGCGAACTTCGCGGGCCTCGACATCCTGACGTTCATGAGCCGCAGCGATCAATTCGACATCGAGGCCATCACGGAGCAGCTGCAGGGGCACACGACGGTCGCCGTGGGCCACTCGGGCGTCGGCAAGTCGACCCTCGTGAACGCCCTCGTGCCGAGCGCGGCGCGTGCCGTCGGCCGCGTCAACGATGTCACCGGCCGCGGCCGCCACACCTCGTCGTCAACCGTCTCCCTCCGAATCGGCACCGGCTGGATCGTCGACACTCCCGGCGTGCGGTCCTTCGGGCTCGGACACATCGATCCGTCCAACATCCTCAAGTCGTTCACCGATCTCGCCGAGCTCTCGAAGGCCTGCCCGCGCGGCTGCACGCACCTGCCCGATGCTCCCGATTGCGCGATCATCGAGGGCGTCGCCGAGGGCAAGCTCGGCACCAATGGCGAGCAGCGGCTCGAGTCGTTCCAGCGACTCATCACAACCCTCGGAACCGACGCCCGCGGCACCTGATCCACCCAATACGCTGGGGGTCGTGACCGATTACTCCCTTGCTGACGACCTCGCGCTCGCCCTGAGCCTCGCGGGCAACGCCGACCTCATCTCCCTCGACCGCTTCACCGCCGTCGACCTCGTCGTGACGACGAAGCCCGACAGGACTCCGGTGACGGATGCCGACAAGGCCGTTGAGACCAGCATCCGTTCCGGCATCGAAGCTGCCCGTCCGTCCGATTCCATCCTGGGCGAGGAATTCGGCACGCAGGGCTCCGGTTCCCGGCAGTGGATCATCGATCCCATCGACGGAACGGCCAACTTCCTGCGCGGTGTGCCGATCTGGGGCACGCTCATCGCGCTTGCGATCGACGGTGTGCCGGTCGTCGGTGTCGTGAGTGCTCCTGCGCTCGGCAAGCGCTGGTGGGCCGCGAAGGGCCACGGCGCGTGGATGGAAGTGCAGGGTGCAGAGGTACACGGCGGCGGCGCCAGGCAGATCCACGTGAGCGGTGTGGGCGCCCTCGAGGACGCCTCGATCAGCTACAACAGCATCCAGGGCTGGGACGGCGAGGGGAAGCTCGACGAGCTCATCGCGCTCCAGCGCGCGTCGTGGCGTGCTCGCTCGATCGGTGACGCGTGGGCGTACATGCTCGTCGCCGAGGGTCACCTCGACATGGCGGGCGAATGGGACCTCAAGCCGTACGACATGGCAGCCCTCATCCCGATCGTCGAGGAGGCCGGAGGGAAGTTCACGTCACTGACCGGCGTCGACGGCCCGTGGGAGGGCAGCGCGCTCGCGACGAACGGCGTCGTGCACGACGAGGTGCTGGCGATCGTGAACCCGGGCTAAGCGGTAATCCGCTCTCCCGCCCGCACGCGGCCGACGAGGTCGACGACCGCGATCACGAGGGCAACGAGCACGAGCCCCGCGCAGACGAAGAATCCGCGGATGAACGCGTCCTGGTAGCTCACCACTTGCGAGACGGATGCCGCGGCATCCCGATCCAGCACGGCGAAGAACGCCGCGGATGCAGCGGCCACGCCGAGGGCGGTACCGACCCGCTGGCCGAGCTGGCCGATGGATCCCGCGACGCCGCCCTCGCTCACCGGAATGTCTGCGAGCGTGAGCGTCTGGTTCGGCGAGATGACGAAACCACCGCCGGCTCCTGCAACGAGGAGCGCCGCTCCCATGACCCACGGGATGTATTCGGCGGGCGCAAACTTCACGGCGAGGGCGGCGAGCACGAACCCAACGAACGCGAGCGCGAGACCGGCGACGACGAGCCGCCGTCCGTACTTCGTGACAAGCCGGCCGCCCAGCCAGGCGGTCACTGCCGAACTCAGGGCGAACGGGATCGTGACCATGCCCGCGAAGACGGGCTCGAGGCCGAGTCCCTGCTGCAGGAAGAGCGTCGTGAGCAGGAACATCGCCGGGATACCCGCGAAGTATGCGGCGGAGAGCAGGATGCCGTTCCGGTAGGAGCCGAGCCTGAACAGGCTGAAGTGCACGACGGGTGACTTGCCGTTGCGCTGGTAGCGCTTCTCCCACCAGACGAACAGCGCGCCGAAGACGAGTACGCCGATGAGCAGCAGCCAGCGCTCGGGCGGGTCGGTCGTGGCACCCGTCGTGAAGACGAACGGGAACATGAGACTGAGCGTCGTGAGTCCGAGGAGCACGATCCCAACGATGTCGAGCTCGGTGTGCTTTCCCGAACGCTCGCCACGCTTCGGCAGCAGGCGGAGCGCGAATCCGATCGCGATGAGGCCGAGCGGGATGTTCATCCAGAACAGCAGGCGCCAGCCATCGGTGGGGCCACCGATCGCGATGAGGAGCCCGCCGAGTGTCGGGCCGAACGCCGTCGAGACACCGATTGTCGCGCCGAACAGTCCGAATGCGCGAGCGCGGGACTCGCCCTGGAACAGCTGCTGCACGAGACCGATGACCTGCGGCATCTGGATGCCGGCGGCGACGCCCTGGATCGTGCGCGCGATGAGCAGGGTCTCGATCGACGGCGCGATCGCGCACAGGAAGCTCGATACCGTGAAGAGGCTCAGCCCGATGACGAACATGAGCTTGCGCGAGTGGATGTCGCCGAGACGACCGGCCGGCACGAGAGCGAGACCGAACGCGAGCGCGTAGCCCGCGACGATGAGCTGCAGTTCCGTCGAGCCCGCGCCGAGCGACTTCTCTATCGATGGCAGCCCGACGTTGACCTTGGAGAGGTCGAGAATCGTGAGCGCTGCGACACCGACACACACGAAGAATGCCTGCCAGCGAACGCGGTCTGTGGATGCTTCGGCCGATGTCATTGGTCCAGTTATACGCGTCCCGGCGGACCGGTTGCGAACTTTGCCCGTACTATCGATGAGCCGTGTCTGAACCTGTTAATAAGCCCCACCGTCCGGGCATCTTCCTCGATATCCGCCCGCTTCGTGAGTCCCCCGCCTTCGCGCGGCTCTGGTTCGGAACGATGGTCTCGGGCATCGGCGCGCAGATGACGATCGTCGCGGTCGGCCTGCACATCTACGAGATCACCAACTCGACCTTCGCCGTCGCGCTCGTCGGGGTCATCGCGCTCGTACCGATGATCGCCGCGGGACTCTACGGCGGCATGCTCGCCGACGCGTTCGATCGGCGGACGGTGCTCATCTGGTCGTCGCTGCTCGCCTGGGTATCCACGATCGGCATCGCGCTGCTCGCCTGGTTCCAGGTCGACGCCGTGTGGCCGCTCTACCTCCTGACCACCCTCAATGCGGTGTCCGCAACCGTCGTCGGCGCGACCAGGGGGTCGGTGACGGCACGGCTCGTCCGACGGGAACTGCTCCCCGCGGCATCCGCTCTCGGTGGTATCTCGATGGGACTGTTCATCACCGTCGGTCCCGCGCTCGGCGGCGTTCTCGTCGCGACAGCGGGCTTCCAGTGGACGTACACGGTCGACGTCGTCCTGTTCCTCGCGGCGTTCGCGGGCGTGCTCACGCTCCCGAAGCTGCCACCGGAGGGTGAACGGCACGCACCGGGGCTCGAGTCCATCCGCACGGGGCTCGCGTTCCTCAGGAACTCTCCCAACATCCGCATGTCGTTCATCGTCGACATCATCGCCATGACCTTCGGGCGACCGCACGCGCTGTTCCCCGCGGTCGGCGCGATCGTCATCGGCGGCGGAGCCGTCACGGTCGGCGCGCTCACCGCGTCGCAGGCGATCGGCGCATTCGTGCTCAGTGTCTTCAGTGGCCGCATCACCGGCATCCGCAAGCAGGGCGTCGCTGTCGGCTGGTCGATCGCCGCGTACGGTGCGTGCATCCTCGGCTTCGGCATCGTCCTCCTCGTGACCGGGGAGCGGGGCACGGACGCCGTCAACGCCGATGTCGCTCCCGTCGCCCTCGCGTTCGCCGTGCTGTTCATCGCGGGCAGTGGCGCGGCGGACAATGTCAGCGCCATCTTCCGCTCGGCAATGCTGCAGTCGGCGGCGCCCGACAACAT
>Ga0247810_10001351_pt1 | contig 15658 bp, 10 predicted proteins | sample UWRJL119311C1_FD_179918 | JGI IMG/M metagenome (GOLD analysis project Ga0247810, IMG submission 179918) | Plant litter microbial communities from Arlington Agricultural Research Station in Wisconsin, United States - UWRJ-L119-311C-1 | ecosystem: Environmental > Terrestrial > Plant litter >...
AATTGAGAATCCAAACAGGGACATGAAAAAGAACGTACCTAAAATCGCAACCGGAACTGCAATCGCTGGAATAAGCGTAGAGCGGAAATCCTGAAGGAAAAGGAACACTACTATAAATACCAATATAAAGGCTTCTATAAGCGTGCTTACCACCTGGTGGATAGATTGGTCCAGAGAGTCTTTGGTATTGTAAAGAATCAGGTATTTTACGCCTTTAGGAAAATCTTTTGAAGCTTTTTCCATTAGTTTGGCCACAGCGATCTGGATCTCATTTGCATTTGAGCCGGCAAGCTGCATAGTAGCGATATTAACCCCAGGCTTACCGTTCACACGAGTATAGTTCCCGTAAGTGTAAGCGCCGAATTCAATCCTTGCAACATCTTTTAGGCGTAATACCGAACCATCATTGTTGGCGCGGATCACTATATTTTCATATTGTGCAGGCTTATTTAGTTTTCCTTTATATTTGATTACGTATTCAAAAGATTCTTTGCTGCTCTCACCGAATTTACCTGGAGCGGCCTCAAGGTTTTTATCCTGTATAGCGGCCATTACTTCTTTTGGCGTCAGGTTGTAAGTGGCCATTTGTGTAGGGTTTAGCCATACACGCATGGAGTAGTCCTTGTTACCACCAAAGATGATAGACTGGCCTACACCCTGAATCCTTTTGATTTCAGGGATAATATTAATCTGCGCGTAATTCGCAAGAAACGTTTGGTCATATGCCTTTTCATCTTCAGAATAAAGATCGACAACCATTAATAGACTGTTCTGTTGTTTGGCAGTTGTAATACCCGCCTGTACAACCTCTGATGGAAGCTGGCTGGTGGCCTGCGAAACACGGTTTTGTACATTTACGGCTGCCTGATCGGGATCAGTGCCTAGTTTGAAGTAAACAGTAATTACTAATGATCCGTCATTACTTGCGGTCGAACTCATGTAACTCATGTTTTCAACACCATTGATTGATTCTTCCAGTGATGGGGCAACGGAACGCAATACGGTCTCGGCATTAGCACCGGGATAAAGAGCGGTAACCTGAACCGCCGGTGGGGCAATATCGGGAAACTGTTGCAGCGGGAGTTTGGTAAGACCCAATATACCAACTATGACCAGTAATATCGAGATTACTGTGGCCAGTACTGGCCTGTCAATGAATTTTTTGAACATTGTTTTGTATATAAATCGTTAATTAATTTTTGGCTAAAACCTTTTTACCGTTCTCAGGAACGATAACTGTCCCTTCCTGTAGGTTTTCAAAGCCTCTGGATACAATTCTGTCTCCTGATTTTACACCGTCTAACACCAGGTAGTCAGTACCCGTTTTTCCGATGATGTTGATAGGAAGCTTGCTTACTTTGTTGTTTTTGTCAACTGCATATACAAACACCTTATCCTGTATTTCAACTGTAGATTCCTGCGGAACAAGAATAGCATTTTCATGCGGCAGGCTTAACCTGATCTTACCGGTGTTTCCGGAACGCAACAATCCTTTTGAATTGGGGAACGTAGCCCTTAGTGTAATTGCACCGGTGTTTTTGTCAAACTGGCCGTCAACCATATCGATTTTGCCTTTTTCTGCATATGCGTTATTGTCGGCCAATATTAATGATACAGGAGGCAATTTTTTGATCTTGTCGCTTATTGTATTTCCTTCATATTGTGCCTTAAAATTGATGAAATCAGATTCGCCAAGTGAGAAATACGCATATACTTCGTGTACGTCTGATAGCTGGGTTAGCGGTTCAATATCTGTGGCAGTCACAAGGCTTCCCTGTTTTTTAGGAAGTCTTCCGATATAACCGCTTACAGGAGCTGTAATCAATGTGTAGCTAAGGTTGATCTTAGCCGAACCCACCATTGCTTTAGCCTGGTCAAGATTAGCCGAAGCAATTCTAAATGCGGCCTTAGCAGATTTTAATTGGTACTCTGAAACTACCTTGTTTTGAACTAAAGGAGTTAACTTATCTACTTCGAGTTGCGCGTTGATTAAAGCCGCTTCAGCAGAATGCTGGCTGGCCAGTGCATTGTTTAATTGCTCGCGGTATGGCTGTTCATTGATTTTAAAAAGGGATTGCCCTTTAGTTACGTAAGCCCCTTCGTCTACGAATACTCTTTCGAGGTTTCCGTTTACCTGAGGACGTATTTCGATATCTACAGTGCCTTGAACGGCAGCGGGATATTCAGCATCGGTCATAGCAGTGGCGCTATTGATATTAATAACAGGCAGTGAAGGAGCAGATGCAACCGGTGCCTGGGCCTTATCTCCTGAGCAGGAGTAAAGGGTAATAAGGACTAAAGTAGCCAGAATTAGATTTCTCATAATTTTTTTGGAATATTTGAAAGGGTTGGACATGAATTAGAATTTGTTATTTGTTAGTGTTTATGCGGATTAATTGATTTAACAGTGTTAAGTAATTAGGTAAAAAAATAGGTTGAAAATTGGGTTTGTATGTTATCTTATTGTATTTAATAATTTAACAGCGTTAAGTTACGTCATAAAAAAAGGGGTTGAAAATTAATTTGTTATATATAGTTTTATTGAATTTAATGATTTAACAGCGTTAAGTTAATGTTCTTAAAAAAAGGAATTATTTCCCTTATAGTGCCGATAGATTTTTTAACGGCGTTAAGCAATATGTAAAAAAATTATGCCGGTGCCTGTACTGACCTGATGATACCGCCAATAGCGTCTTTTAAAATTTGGTTATTGATACTTGTCGTGAGTTCGTTATTGCTTACGATATTAATAGAGATCAAACCATGTATGACGGAAAAGAACGTAAAGTATTTTTGCTTAACGACTTCCTCTGACGGATTGCTGTCTTTCATTATTTCAGCAATAACTGCTGTAAATAATTTATATGGCCATTCCGCTTCAGGGTCTTTTTGCATACAGCAGGTCATCTGTACACCGAACATCACCTGGTACATTTCCCTGTCGACAAAAGCAAAGTTCCAGTAGGCCATCCACATTGCTTCGAGTTGTTCCTCAGGAGTATCGAATTTCAGCTGTGCCTTTTCGAGCTCTATCACAAGCATCTTAAAACCTTTTCGGGTAAGCTCCTGAAGTATGGCCTCTTTGTTCGAGTAGTATTCGTAAATAATCGGGGCCGTATATTCAATACGATCTGCAATCTTACGCATACTTAAACCCTGCCATCCATCCTCCTTGACTATATCATAGGCAGCGTCCAGGATGTTCTGCCTAGTCTCTTCTTTTTGCCTTAATATTCTGTCTTTGCTTGCCATGATGAGGTATCTATTAAATGATTTAACACCGTTAGGCAAATGTAGTGCAAATTATAGAGTTGTGCTATAATTGCAATAATTTTTTTTTATAGTGTGATAGAGGGATTCATTTTACTGTCTTCACTGGTATTTGACCGGGTCTTGTTCGAGTCATGTTCGAGTCATGTTCGAGAGTTGTTCGAGAGTTGTTCGCAAAAACACCTTTTTTGCGAAGCTGTTGCGAACAAGACCCGAACATGACCCGAACAAAACCCCTATAAAATCACTCGAACTACGTCAAATTGCCTGTTTGGTGTTCAAATGCAGTCAATGGCAGTCACTAACAGTCAAATACCCCATCTGACAGTCAAATCCGGTCAATAGCATTCAATGATAGCCAATAGCATTCAAAAGCGTTGTTTTGCTGCCATCCTATGTCAGGTTACTATTTGGCTTAAATGGTTCTGACAACTGCCCTAAAACGATATTTAAATAAAATCCTGTGATATCAAAAAATGTCTTTATTATCCTTGTGCTTTTGCGGGAAAAAAGAAATAATCCCAAATGGACATACCATAAATCCCAATAAAAAAGAGGCTATTGCACGTTTTGTGCAATGGCCCCTAAATTTATAGTGCTCTGTTGATTTATTACTCCTTGATTATTTTCCTCGAATATTCCTGCTTATTTACAGTTAGATTCAATATATAAACTCCTGAAGAAAAATTAGAAATATCAATTTTTATATCAGACCCCGCTTCTTTGCTGCCAAATTTCCCCGATTGTATCATTTTGCCGGTATTGTCGAATATCGAGTAAGAGACCTCATTTTCTATGGCCTTATTCAAGCTGATAGAAAATCTTCCCTTATTTGGATTAGGATAAATTGTAAAACCCAATTCCGATAAATCAGTAACACTGCTTCTCGCAGATGAACAACTGATAGCTGTTTTGGACAGCGTTCCATTCGAATTTGCAGTTGAATTAGTACCGTTCTTGGCTACAATAGAATAGGTATAAGTACTTCCGGCGTTGATCAGGTAGGTGTTTAAAAAAGTGTTGCCTGTCAGGTCTGGTGCATACAGGTTTCCATTTCTATACACATCATACGTGGTAGCATTCGTAGACGTAGTCCATGTCAGCCTGATAGCGCTTTGCGTTCCGCTGCATTCTGTTGTTAGCGCCAGTGAGAAAGCTGCCGGGATTGTAGAGCTACATGTCAGGTTTAGGTTTGATTTTAGCGAATTAAAATAGGCTGCGGCAAAGTTATTCCTCCAGCTATCGCTATTTAATTTAGCTGCATCTGTGGTGTAGTCTACAAAACCGATTTCATTCAGGCAACCTGTAGCCGACGAATAGCGCAATACACCCAAATGGTAAGCCAGGAAATCAATATCATCCACACAGCGCCTGTTGTTCCAGGAACCGTAAGAAACCATATCAGCCTGTACTTTCTGAGAGAATGCAATATCAGGAGCAGTGGTGGCATCGTCATAGGTACAATAAAAGGTTTCTGTACCTGTACCGCCACCGGCATTGCAATGGATACTCAGGAAACGGTCCGCATTCCAATTGTTAGACATCAGTGCGCGTTGGTTCACCGATATCCATCCATTCACATTAGTCGTACGCGTCATATAAGCAGTCCATGTACAGCTGTTTTGGATCAGCGTACGGGTCTTTAAGCCTACTGAGAGTGATGTTTCTATTTCAGTGGCAGTCCTTCCGTCAGGATTGTCAGACGTAGAGGTTCCATAACCATGGCCAGGGTCGAGTACAACAATCTGTGCGTTCATTACCAGAGTCGATAGCAATAAACCTACTATAAGCGTAATTGTTCTCATGTTATTTTAGATTTAGGGTTGCTGTAAATAGGGTTCCGCTTTTATCATCTGAGAAGATTACCTGATCTTTATAGACCGAAGGAAACATTTCTGCGATGCTCTCTGTATTGCTAATCTTTTTTGTTATCGCAGTGCGTACATCAAAGACATAAAGTTCTGAATTTGATACGGTGTGACCGTCTTTGCTTTCGTCTAAAAATCCAATCAGAAAACGGTCATCAGCCGACCAGGCGGTTGCTATTCCTGTTCCTATCTTTTGTCCCTTAGACTTACCATCAATGGTATAGATATAAATGTCTGGACCATTATGGACAGCCACTTTTTGTCTGTCATTAGACAGTAGTGCATTGTAGAACTGCCCTTCGTCATTGGTTACCGTCCAATGCCTGGAGGTTTCCAAATCCATAGCTTCAATTTTCAGGGTAGACAAATCAGTATAAATCACGATTTGGGAGTTGTCGCCTTTTACCGTACTGTTATACGACGGTAGGAAATTATGGCTGATGGCCAATTTCTGTTTGCTGTAATTGCGGACATTGTAGGATACAACCTCTGAATTGGAGAAATACTCTCCTTCGGGTTTTTCCTTAAAGTAGAAAGAGTCACCCGATTTATCCCAGCTGTACGCATAACCGCTTCCGTCTTTGTCCGAAATCTGCTTTACCGAATTGTTCTTTAGTTCAAGCAGGTAAACCCCTTTTAGATGTTCGCCCGTAAGCAAGACAAATTCTCCAGTTGGAGAGTAGACCGGGTTGGTGTAAAAGCCATCGAGTGCGATAGGCTTGTAGTTGTCAATTTTCTGTGCGTAAATGGACAGGCTCAGTAGGAAGGAGCACAACATTATTATTCTGTTCATAATGAAAGATTTAGGTTCATTATAAAATTAAACAATAGCATGATGACAAGCAGTATGGTTTATGTTAATTTTTTAACATATCTTAAAGCTTTAACTTAATAAGTAATGAAAAAGGACTTTTGTTAGTTTATTCGTCTATCAGTATATCTAATATTTTGATGGCAGCCTCGCTGATTTTTGTACCGGGACCGAATACTGCAACGGCACCTGCATCAAATAAAAATTGGTAATCCTGAGCAGGAATAACTCCGCCAACAATTACCATAATATCTTCACGGCCATAGTTTTTGAGTTCGGCTATAACCTGCGGAACCAATGTTTTATGGCCTGCTGCGAGTGAGGAAACACCCAGTATGTGTACGTCATTTTCTACCGCCTGCTTAGCAGCTTCTGCGGGTGTCTGGAATAGCGGGCCTATATCTACATCAAACCCAACGTCGGCATAGCCTGTTGCGACTACTTTAGCGCCCCGGTCATGCCCATCCTGTCCCATTTTTGCAATCATGATCCTTGGGCGCCGGCCTTCTTTTTTAGCGAATATATCGGCCAGCTGTTTTGCCTTGGCAAAACTCTCATCGTTTTTTATTTCTTTACTGTACACACCGCTGAATGATTTAATTTGTGCTTTATATCTTCCAAAAACTGTTTCCAGCGCATCGCTGATTTCCCCCAGCGTAGTTCTGTATCGTGCTGCCTCTACGGCTATTTCGAGTAAGTTGCCTTCGCCGGTTTTGGCAGCCGCGATCAGCTTGTCAAGTACTTCTCTAACTTTATTATTATCCCTTGAGGCTTTGATCTGGTCGAGCCTTTCTACCTGCTGCTTACGTACCATCTGGTTATCTACATCGAGTATGTGCAGCGGGTCTTCCTTTTCGAGCCTGTATTTATTCACGCCAACGATAATATCCTGGCTACTGTCGATACGTGCCTGTTTTCTTGCTGCGGCTTCTTCAATCCTGAGTTTTGGGATCCCTGCCTCAATGGCTTTGGTCATTCCTCCCAATTCTTCAACCTCTTCTATCAATGCCCAGGCTTTGTCTGTAATCTGTGCTGTCAGGCTTTCTACATAATAGCTGCCTGCCCACGGATCTACTGTTTTGGTAATTTTGGTCTCTTCCTGTAAGAAGATCTGTGTATTCCTTGCTATCCTCGCAGAAAAGTCTGTTGGAAGCGCTATAGCTTCATCGAGTGCATTCGTATGTAAGGATTGTGTTCCTCCAAATGCTGCGGCTGCAGCCTCAATACAGGTGCGTGCCACATTATTAAACGGATCTTGTTCTGTAAGGCTCCAGCCCGATGTTTGGCAGTGCGTTCGTAACGCCAGTGATTTTTCGTCTTTTGGATTAAATTGTTTGAGCAGTTTGGCCCAGATCATCCTTCCGGCACGCAGCTTTGCAATTTCCATAAAATGGTTCATGCCTATAGCCCAAAAGAACGATAGGCGTGGAGCGAATTCATCTATTTTCATACCTGCCGCAAGGCCGGTCCTGATATATTCGAGTCCGTCAGCAAGTGTATACGCAAGTTCGATATCAGCCGTTGCGCCTGCCTCCTGCATATGGTAGCCTGAAATCGATATGGAGTTGAACTTGGGCATCTTTTTACTTGTAAAGTCAAAGATGTCGGCAATGATCTTCATCGAAGGAGTTGGAGGATAGATATATGTATTCCTTACCATGAATTCTTTGAGGATATCATTCTGTATGGTTCCTGACAGCAGTTCGGGTGCAACCCCCTGTTCTTCTGCTGCGACTATATAAAACGCCATAATGGGCAATACTGCTCCGTTCATGGTCATTGAAACCGACATTTCATCAAGCGGGATCTGGTCAAACAATACTTTCATGTCTTCTACAGAATCTATTGCCACGCCTGCTTTCCCTACATCACCTACCACGCGCTCATGATCGGAATCATAACCCCTATGGGTTGCAAGGTCGAATGCCACTGAAAGTCCTTTCTGTCCCGCCGCCAGATTTCTCCTGTAAAAGGCGTTACTTTCTTCGGCTGTAGAAAATCCTGCATATTGCCTTACGGTCCAGGGACGGCGTACATACATTGTAGCATACGGTCCCCTCAGGTTGGGTGCAAACCCGGCCCCGAAATCAAGGTGTTCCAATTCTGCTATATCTTCTTCGGAGTAATTGGTTTGTAGCTCAATGCCTTCAGCGGTAATGAATTTTTCTGCTGTAGGGTCGTTAACGGCTACAGGCTGGCTGGGGCCGTCTTTTTTTTCTAAGCTAATATGTCCTAAATTTTTACGCATAATCTTTCAGCTATCTTATTTTTCGGTTTGCAGTCTTTGCTGTTCCACTTTCTCGGAGAGGCGTTTTTCAATAATTGGCGTGAGTAATGTCTTTCGCGGTTTTACCTTTACAAAAGGAAACAGTTCGAGCTCATGGCTCATACGGTCGTCTTTGTTCGGGTATTTATTGGTTCCGAGTAAGACTTCTTTTCCAGAGTCAAATAGTTCCTGTTCTTTATCGGCGCTTTCGGTAATCTTCCTTTTTATTATGCCTTCACCGAGTTGGACGAGGAATCCGCCATTGGCTTCTATGTCCTTAAATAAGGCCAATGCCTTTTCAGCAAGTTGCTGGGTCAGGCTTTCAATATAATAACTGCCATCTGCAGGGTTATTTACTTTGTCAAAATAGCTTTCGTGTTTGAGCACCAATAATTGGTTACGTGCAATCCTGTCGCCAAATTCATTGTCTTTGTGGTATAGGGCATCATAGGGAAGGTTGGCTACCGCATCGGCTCCGCCTAGTATGGCCGACATACATTCGGTCGTCGTACGCAGCATATTAACGTTGTAGTCGTATAGGGTCTTATTGCGTTTGCTTGGAGTAACCAACAGGTGGCACACCGGGGAAATGCCATATTCTTTTGCAATACTGGAAAACAGTATACGCAGTGCACGAAGCTTTGCAATTTCAAAAAAGTAGTTTGTTCCTACAGCAACCTGAAATACTATAGGCTGGCTGATAGTAGGAATCCTATTTAGGTATTCATTTACATGTGCCATGCTGTATGCAAGCTGCTGTACGATATTGGCTCCGGCATTTTGGTATAAACCCGCGTCGATACCGATCAGTGAAATGTTTTTGGTTTCGCCGGACAAGATCTCCAGCATTTTGAAGTTGTCTTTTTCGGTAGTGGTATACCAGTTGCCTTCCCTTGTGAGGTGGCCAATCGGATCGATTGTACAGTAGATCCTCGCGTTTTTACTACCTGCTAGGCTGTCAATCCGTTTTACGAAATCGATTGAAATAAATGAAAGATTAAAGTAAACGGTAATGCGGTCTAAAGGAAGTTTTTCTAGTAATAAGGCCACATTTGTGTTTTGGTCCTCTATTGTAAAACGAATGCTTTCAGCGCCCCTTGCAATAGTATCCAAAGCCCTTTCTGTTGATTTCTCAACATCATAAACAAAGATATTCTGGCAGATCAGAAAACCGTCAGGCTTCGCAGTGATGCTAAGCGTAGCTGTATTTTCATCACTGTGGTAAAAGGGTTTTACCTTGATGTCTTCGGCAGAATTCCAGACCAGGGTTTCATTATAATCGGCACCTTTAAGCTCAAACTGGATTTGTTGCTTCCATTGCTTTGAAGATACAGCGTTAAAGTCCTGAAATAGCTGTTGGTTGTTTTTTGTCATACTAAAATCCTTTTTTAATCGTATCCCCTTCAAATTCGATAATGTAGATGTCTTCGCTATCGCGTTTCATATAATATTTTTCACGTGCGTATTTTTCTATCTGGTCGGGATTCTTTAATGTTTTAATATTGAGTTTGTCTTTTTGGATTTCATCCTGATAGTACTTTTTATTGTCTTCCAGCTCCTGGATTTCGGTGTCTAAGACCCTGTGTTCAAGATACGAATAGTTGTCCAGAAAAAGCATCCAGACCCCAAAAAAAGCCAATACGAGTACATACCTATTACTTAGGAATCGAAGTATGGGGTGTTTGTCGAGTGTCTTTTTAAAAGGATTCTTCATAATAGAGGCAGCCAAAGGCTCCGTAAATTAATAGATTAAAAATAATCGGATTATAAAATCCTCTGATTGATTACCGCCCTAACGACATCAATAGCCACGGTATTGTATTTGTCGTTTGGAATAATGATATCTGCGAATGCCTTTGTAGGTTCAATAAATTGTTCGTGCATAGGCTTAAGCGTAGTCTGGTAACGGTTTAAAACTTCGGTCATGTCACGCCCGCGTTCGGCTATGTCACGCTTAAGTCGGCGTATCAGCCTTTCGTCAGAGTCGGCATGTACAAAGATTTTAATATCAAACAATTCGCGTAATTGCGGGTTGGCAAGTATCAAAATACCTTCGACTATCATTACTTTTCTTGGATGCGTCAATATAGTATCATCGGTCCGGTTATGCGTTACAAATGAATACATCGGCTGATCGATGTTTTCTCCTGCCTTTAGCAATTTCAGGTGTTCAACGAGCAGTTCGAAATCAATTGCCCTTGGATGGTCAAAGTTGATCAAGGCACGTTCGTCAAACGAGAGATGGTTGTTTTCCTTATAGTATGAATCCTGGGAGATGATGCCAACCTCAGTTTGGGGCAATTCATTCATGATCTGATGTACAACGGTTGTTTTTCCGCTTCCTGTTCCTCCGGCGATTCCTATAATGAGCATATAAAATTGTATTGTTTGTTTTTGTTATGGCAAAAGTAGGAATTTATATTTACTCCTAGATTTAATTCATATCCTTTATAAGGCTTACTGCAAAATATAGTATCGCAATTCCCGCAATCCCAATGCAGGCCCAAAGGAACCATGACTGTTGCCAGAAGGAGGGGGTTGTAGTGGGCACATCATTATTTTGCTGCCGGCTGATTGTCGAAATGTTGGCTTCGGGAAGATTGCCGTATGTTTTGGTTTTGAAATAAGAGATATCATAATCAGGAATGCCCAGCTTTTTATCGCCGGTTTTTATCGTATAACTTTCATTCGCTTTTAGATCGGCTATCACAAAAATGGGAATCTGGCTCAACTGTATCTTGTCAATAGCCAAAGGTTGGTTGTCCCTGTTTTCTATAGCAATAAAGATATCTTTTTCAAACAGGTCCAGGTTTTCAAAACTATTGGTCTTATCCGAGCTCAATTCAAAAACGGCAAGTTCCTGTTCGTAGGTTTCTGTTCTTTTTCTGGTTTTTCGTTGTATGTTTTTATAGATCCTGACCTGCCTTTTGTAGAAAGAGGGTGCGCTGATTCCAAAACTGATTTTGTCAATTACCTGGTTATTATTAAATGTAAGATGTATCAGTGTCTTCTTTTCTGCTTTGATCTGCGTAGTATGGATTTCTGTAGGAGTAAGATTAGCAAAGGCTGCTGTGTTGGTTTTAGTAGTCAGCTTTCCTATTCCGAGGATATTTATTGGCAATGTCTTTTTGTCGTCCAGATCGATCTTAAGGAAACGATATGATGATAACGGAAGCGTGAGCTGTTTATATTCGCTGGTTGTGGTTGTGTTTTCGATGCTGGCAAGCTGTGCCCTGTCAATTAGCCCAAACCACTCCTTCTGGTCATTGCTTCCACTGATGCTGTAGCTTTTGCTGATATCTGCGTTTGCGACAGAAAGGGTTACTTCATTAATAACCATACCCGGGTTGGCAAATACTATGGACGTAGTTTTACGGGGTACTATCGTTTTTGAAAGGATTTCAAACGGTTCAAATACCATTGCGGTTTTGGCCGTATTATTTATAACGCTATAATATGGCACCTCGTTTTGCTTACTGTCAAAGATCCTGAGGTCTTCCAGTTGTTTTTGGGATAAGGCACGCAGTTCCGGGCTTATAGTGATTTTGTGTAGCCCGTTTTGTTTTATGCCTTCAATTTTAGCAGTGGTTACAGGTTGCGCAAATGACAGCTGTGCCAGTAATAGCAGGAATAGGAATTTATTCAGTTTCATTGTTGATATCGGATTTATCGTCAAGGACGAGTACTTTGATTTTTTGGTATACAAAAGATATGATAAGGATCAGTACGCCTAATAAAATAAACGCTATGATTTTTCCGGTTTCGGATGCATTGCGGATATCAAACAGGAATAGTTTTACAATTGTTATTCCCAGTAAGGCCAGCGCAATAATACGCAGCGGTTTTGACTGTCTTTTTATTCCGGCTATCAGGAATATAAACGCAAGTATACCCCATAAAACAGGGAATCCCGTTCGTATGATCTGATCCCTTACACCGGCGATATTGTCTTTGGCGATATATTCCCTGACAAAGTTGACGCCTTCATAACTGTGTGATTTGTAAAATTCATTGGTTTGGATATCGTGTTCTGTAACGGGTACATTTGACAATACCAGGCCGTCTAACAATAGCTCGCTGCTTGCTGCATAGATTATAAGGAAGGCTGCCAGCCATGTAAATACAGGCTTGCTAAACGGATGGCCCATTTCTATGTTTTTATTGATCCTGTACAGTAAGAATGCAGAATAAATCAATAAGGCAAGTGAGGCGTAATGCATATAAAATGCCATTCTCTGATGTACTCCGGTACTGATGTATTCCGTATGTTCATAGAAAGGGAAGTTGGAAAACAGCAGTGTAAAGATGGAGATATTGGCAATTGTAATTACTGAGGCGCCCTGCACGTAGGAGTGTTGTTTCGTTCTGTACAGGAAATAAGCGACTACTGTGGTATATAACAAATGGAAGAACAACGGTAATGACATTGCTGAATGATAGCCCTGTATATAGTCAAACGCCTGATAGTAGACTTCAAAAAGCCCGACACAATAACCGATAATCAATGCAGCCGCAAAAGTAAACCTGCCATAACCTTCCGGGTTGAAAGTAATTCCGAACTGTGTGTGCCTTTCGGTTTCTTTTTTCAATATAAGAGAAACGGCAATCAGTGATGCCACTGCTGAAAGTCCGGTGATAAAAACAGGATTGAATACGATGTCCAATACTGCATTGCTGTTGTAAATAGTATACCAGTCCATAAAAAGGCTGATCAACATTAAGAGCTGTACGGCCACAGCACCAAATAGGTAGCTCGTTATTTTGGATTTTTTACCAAGCCACAGCAATAGTACGGCCTCTGCAGCCCAGAATAATGTAATGTTATTGCCTTCAAATTGTATTGGTACGGCCAATGTAATAAACGTCAGCGTCAATCCTATCAACAGGTATACGGCGGTTTTATCGAGTCCGAATTTTTTATATAGGAACCAGGCATAAATCAGGTTGAGCAATGCGAGTACAGTAGTAAACAGCCCTTTATATTCCGGATGGAAATAGGTAAGGATAGTCATGCCTGCAGCATAAAAGAGAAACGTATTACTGCTGAGTATCGTAAGTTCTGTAACGGATAAGGCACCTTTATTCCTGATGTTGTTGATCAGTGTCATGACAATAAAGATAAAGTAGAAAGCGAAACCGAAAGCAAGCGCACCAACAGGATGGGATTCTTTTGAGGAAACGTCGTTAAACAGCCATGCACCATATAATATTACTGTGAAAATATATGAGACTATAGTAACGATATTCCATTTACGGTTGTAGGCTATTGCAAGTATCCCGATATTTAATATAATGATATACGTAAACAACACCACATAATTGCCGGTACCGGTGCTCACCATAAAAGGCACTGCGAAACCACCGATTAGCGAAAGCACTGCCAGCTCTTTACGGTTATAAGATAGCGATATCAGTGAGCTAAATGCCGTAATCACAACCATAATGATAAATGCGACGGTTTGTGAGAACAGGTGGTAATCGTGAAATGCGATACCTATTGTAAAATAGAATATGGCAATTGCCCCGGCAACGAGTACAGAGCTAAAGGCCGCATAGTTTTTTCTCAGCCTATGTGCAAATGCCATAACAAGGGCGCCACATAATACACCGATGCCTACACGGGCGGGCTCGTTGATCCAATCTTTATCTATTGCGAATTTGACAAAGTAACTGATGCCTAAGACCAATATCAGTACGCCAATTTTATTGATCAGGTTTTCTCCAACGAATTTCTCAAGGTCCGGATTCTGTTCTTTAAAGTTGTCCCACCATGATTTTTGGGGAACATAGGGTTTGTGTTTTGGCTGTATGGGTTGTTGTACCGCTTTTGGGCCTGAGGCAGTCTCCATAGAGAAAACCACTTTTTCTTTTGCCTGTGCTGTGTTTTCGGTGCTTGTTACAATTACCGTTTTTGGTTTTTCAGCAATAGGATTTACAGGTTCCGGTGTAGGGATTTCAGTTATAGGAGAAGCAGTAGTGGTAGGGGGAGGTGTCACAGCAGGCGGAGCGATTATAGGCGGAATAATCGTTTTCTCAATTGGTTTTTTAACTGCCGTTTCGACAGGTTTTATAGGGAGTTGCTGCTCGGTTTGTTTTAATTGGTCGAGCTTTCTATTCAATTCTTTGAATTTATCATTCAGGTCGTTAAACCTGGAACTGCTTTCGGTTTTTAAATAAATTAGAAAGGCAGCGATAAATAAAAGTAGAGTGGTCTCCATAGTAGATTTTGGTTGGTTATATGTGTAAATATAACAACATTTTGGAACTGCCTTGAATTTTGGGCAATATATATTACTTTGGTACTTTGAAACAATAAATTATAGAATGAGACATTTTTCACTGTACACGCTGTTACTAATTTCGTTTATTTCCAACGCACAAAAAGACCTTGTTAAGTACGTAAAGCCAATTATAGGTACCCAAAAGATGGGACATACGTATCCAGGTGCCACGGTACCTTTTGGTTCTGTACAGCTTAGTCCTGATACCGATACTATTTCATATGAAATGAACGGTAAGTACAATGGGGATGTTTATAAGTACTGCGCGGGTTACAAATATGAAGATAAGACCATAGTCGGTTTTAGCCATACGCATTTTAGCGGTACGGGGCATTCTGATTTAGGCGACTTTTTGATTATGCCTACACAGGGCATATTGCAATTAAATCCGGGAACGGCAACTAATCCTAAAGGCGGTTTCCGCTCGGCATTCTCGCACGCTAATGAAACGGCAGAAGCTGGTTATTATAAAGTAAAACTCGACGATGATGGGATAACAGCAGAAATGACAGCTACCAAAAGGGTAGGGATGCACCAATATACGTTTCCTAAGTCGGATAAGTCACATATTATATTTGACCTGATGGCTGGGATTTACAACTACCAGGATAAAAATGTATGGACATATATACGTGTAGTAAACGATACGCTGGTAACAGGTTACAGGCAAACAAATGGATGGGCGAGAACCAGGACGGTATATTTTGCCATGTCCTTTTCCAAGCCTTTTAAGGAGTATGGGCAGAAGAACTTTGAGACAAAACAGGTTTATAGAGGTTTTTGGAGGAAGTTTGACCAGAACAAGAACTTTCCCGAGATAGCGGGTAAACAGCTTAGGATGTATTTCGACTTTGATACAGAAAATCAGGAGAAGATACAAATCAAGTTTGCCCTTTCACCCGTGAGCCAGCAAAATGCATTGCAGAACATGCGCACTGAAATACCAGGTTGGGATTTTGAACAGGTAAAAAAGCAGGCGCAGTCCGACTGGAATAAAGAACTGAATAAAATTTCAATAGTGGCAGCTGAAGATGATAAGGTCAATTTCTATACTTCGATGTACCATACGTTTATCAATCCAACAACTTACCAGGATGTGAATGGACAATATAAAGGTCTGGACCAGGATATCCATAAAGCGGATGGGTTTACGAATTATACT
>Ga0247810_10001353_pt1 | contig 15645 bp, 16 predicted proteins | sample UWRJL119311C1_FD_179918 | JGI IMG/M metagenome (GOLD analysis project Ga0247810, IMG submission 179918) | Plant litter microbial communities from Arlington Agricultural Research Station in Wisconsin, United States - UWRJ-L119-311C-1 | ecosystem: Environmental > Terrestrial > Plant litter >...
AAAAAAAGAGGACACAGACGAGCGCAAAGAACAAAAAGAATCGAGAGAGACTGAGCCAGAGAGCCAGACAAGCCAGAGGGCCAGATCCAGAGTGTGTGATTTCCCTCCTCCGACCGCCACTCCACTCAAGACTGCTTCCTCCGCGCTGCGCGTTTTACATTATATTATTCCTGCTCCACCAAGACCACAACCCCTACCTATATCCCACCGCCGCGATCTTAACGTTCCGGGGGGGAGACCACCCACTGGTTGTGTCCTGCCTGCATCGCACCCCTCCCTCGCTCTCCATATATCGCTCAACCCCTACCTGGTCGCATCGTCGTCCTCGTCAAAAAAAACCCTCGTCGCGAACCCTCGTCTTCATCTTCAATCCTCGCTCCGATCCTGTCTTGTCCCCTTTTCCGTTAGTTATTTCTCCGGTGCGGTTGCCAACGCTCATCTCGCAATTTTTTTTAATTTTTTTTTGCAATAAGATCCTTTTGCGTCCCCCGTCCGCGCTCCACTTCTTCCTTGAGCCTTCTTCTTGAGCCCTGGCAGATTATATCCAGATCTCGGACATTGCCTTTGTCGCGTGCGTCTCCCGGTCATCATCTGAACTTGGGGATCTGTAGGGGAGCTCCATCGCCGTCGCAGAGTTCGCGACCTTTGACTCCTCCAGAGGTACCACCCTCGTGCGTTCCCTTGTCCCGGTCAGCACATCACTTCTATCCACTGCACTTGCACTTTTTGCCTGCTGGTTCGCCGTCTCCTCGAGATCACACTCCTGCTATAGTCAGCAGCAGCAGATCAACTAGGGAACGCGTGCTGCCATTTTGCACCGGCGACTGGGATTGTTGTTTGGTTCTTTCTTACATTTGGCGTGGCACGCAGAGGAAAAAAAGTGCAACAGAAACATCGCGACGCGACTTAGCTGTTCCCTCATGGTTATTACATTTTACCACTTGCATTTATCAACGCGATCGCCGAACTTGGGCTAACCATTGTTTTCCATGCAGCATCATCCCCACCACCCTCAGGGCCCTCCTCCCATACACCACCAACAACCGCGTCCCTCGAGCATCGTGCACCAACAGCACCAACAACACCAACCACAACAGCAGCAGCCGCCGCCCGTCCAAACCCAGCACTCCAGCGTATACCCACCGACCCCAGGCGTTCCGCAATACTCCCAGCAGAGCGCACCTGGTCCGGCGAGTCACCACCCGCACGAAGTCCCATACTACAGCCATCAAAGTCCATATAGCAACCCCAGCGCCTCTGGCACATATTCGTCCGCAGGTAAGGAGCAATCGACGCGTTTTTTAGTTTTTTTTATTTTTTATACAAGAGCAGGAAGGACTAACCCGCACCAGAAATACCAGACACCATGTCGGCTGCCCAGATGGCTCCGCGCCCATACCCCCCGATCAGCTATCACACCCACACCCCACAGTCGAACTCGCCTGCATCGGTTGCCTCACCCTCGGGGCACGATCAACATCGCGGCATGTATGGGGCGCCGACCTCACAAATGCAGCAGCAGAGTCAGCAGCAGCAGCAGATGTACTATACGGGACCACCGCCACAGCAGCAATATCCTCCCATGCCGGCGCAACAGTCGGCGCCATCTCCCTACGCCCAGCACCCACAACAACATCAGCAACCGCAGCAGCACCAGCAATCGATGACTTCGCAGCCAAACCTGCTCATGTCACATCAATCTGGACACCCGCAGCTGCAGCAACATCCGAGCCAGCATCAACAGCCGGGCATGACCGGGAGCCCGCGCCCAAAGATGGAGCCACATGTGCCCCAGATCCAGCGGCCGGCGCAACAGCAGCCATTAGGTCCGCAACAACATGTGCCCAACGGCTCGCAGATGCAGCAAAATAACATTCCTGGAGGAGGTCCCGGGGGGGTCAACCCCAACGCGGCCCCCGGCCCCATCCCGGCAACGACGCCGCTGGTGGTCCGGCAGGATAACAACGGGGTGCAATGGATTGCGTTTGAGTATTCTCGCGACCGCGTCAAGATGGAATACACCATTCGATGTGACGTCGAGTCCGTGAGCGTGGATACCCTCAGCCCCGAGTTCAAGACGGAGAACTGCGTCTACCCCCGCGCGTGCTGCAGCAAAGACCAATATCGGGGTAACCGCTTGGTGTACGAGACCGAGTGCAATACCGTGGGATGGGCATTGGCGGAGCTGAACCCGTGCCTGCGCGGGAAGCGTGGACTCATCCAGCGCGCCGTGGATAGCTGGCGCAACTCCAACCAAGATCCGCGACTCCGCAGCAGGCGAGTGCGCCGGATGGCCAAGATTAACAATCGCAAGACGGTGCAGACTCCCACGTCGCACCAACCCCCCCAGCACATGGCGGGTGGTCCCAACGGCGGCGGTCCTATGCCTCCCGCGGCCAACATGGGTCCCGGCGGTGCGCCAAGCATGGGCAAACCCAGCATGAGTGGTATGGGGGGACCCAACCTTCACCACCATCACCAAACCCACCCGGACGGTAGCGCGCAAGGAGGGGATGATGTCGGTATGTTTCACCAGATGTGATTGTTGCGATTATTATTGTGTTACGATACCTCTCTTTTTCATTTTCACGTGCCAAATTTGTATTGTGTTGATCTCGGCAAGGAGCAAAATCAAGACTTGGGGTCTTTCTAGGGGAATCATAAGGGACACTCGGGTTACTACCTGTATAATACCAACATTGCAGTCTTTTGCTCTTGCTTTCCGCGTTCAACACCCTTCCTCTTTCTTCCCACACAAACAATTGTCACACACTCCTGTATTCCCCCCGCTGTTATATGTATGCTTTGCCGCACGCGCGCACCCTTCCACTTCTGTCAGCTTACCACTTCGCTTACCGGATAATGTGCAAGGGCTAATATGATTGTTTTCACCATAACAGATGATGAATACGCCGAGGAACAACATCATCACCATCACCAAGCTCCCAACGGGCCACCCGGTGCGCAGTCGCCAGATGATATCCGTCAACAGCATGTCTACCCCGGCTACTCCAACTATCCACCACCCCCCGTGAACGGTGCTGCGATGGCGCCGCACCACGATTCGCGAGATGGGATGCAACAACACAGCGTCATCTCCGCGCGGGCGAAATCCAAGTCGGACAATGGAAGATCCGATGAGGAGCGCAAGGCATTGTTTGGCGATATCCCCGAGGGCAAGGGACGGAAGTTCATTCTGGTTGATGATCCCCAAAAAGGCCAGCGCGTTCGCGTCCGCGTTACGCTCGACACGGTCGATATCGACGAGATCCCCGACTCGTTCCGCAAATCCAACTCGGTATATCCACGATCCTGGTTCCCAACGCAAATGCAATCGCCACCTCCCAGCGCGCACGGAAGACGATTCTTTGGCGAGGACGATGACGATGTGGAATCCGGTCTTGGGGGAAAGCGAGGACGCAAGATGGTCAGCGTGCCACTGTTGGAGGGCGGCGAGGCCGAGGTCGCGGTACCCAAGATGGGGAAGAGGGAGCGGAGGAAGGAAGTCATGATTAATGAGTTGGGGTTCCGCATGACGTGGCACCAGAGCAGGGTGTTTGCAGACAAGACGGTGTTTTTGCAGAAAGCTTGTAAGTATGCTTCCGTTTGTTGAGGGAGCGATCTCTTGCACTTCCAACATCCATAACCCTTTCGGCGTGGATAAGGAAGCGGATGAGGTTGCCGACTGTTTAGGAGAGGATCCTTGGTGAAGACGCGAGGCTAATCATGGCACACAGTGGATTCATACCGCAACAAAACCCGGTCAACACTCGAGGGAATCGGGCAAGATGTCGTATCCAAGACGCCACATTTCGAGACCAGAGTCGGCAAGCGGAGGTGGAACGAGCGAGCTAGCAAGCGGGAGCGAGGTGATGGCGATGCTTAGGGTGCTTTGTTTGAAGATTGATCCTTCGTGAGCCATCTTTTCAATGACCACGGTCATTTGCAATCATCAGGTATACATGAGCTCTGCCCGATGTGCGACCTTGCTATTATACATACACCACTCGTCATAAATACGACCCGCGTTTCCTTGCGTTTCTGGACTACGATACCCATACATGCCCTCCTCCTTTCGACAGCCTACACCAGACATATACTCCATACTACGCACATACCACACCACCAACCTGGCTCCCACCATGGTTTTACGATTTCCTTTTCCATCATGTTACGAGGAGGCATATATCTATCTTTCTTTTTTTCGCTCTGCATCTGCCCGAGAATACATTTCCTTTTCATTGCGGAGAGCCCTGCACATCGTCGCGCGATACACATACCATAATGCATGCGGAGGACACGAGCCGGGTGGAAAGAAAAAACCAGGGAGGGGGCAAAGGAGAGGAAAGGAAAGGGGGGCTAGCCAGCCAGCCAATACATAATGGCATTGCAGGAGTTCTATAGTTTCGGTTCTCCTGTTCTTTTTTTCTCATATCTTATTCGTTGCCTGTTCTTTAGAAGGCTCAATTTATCAATTGGCTTTTTTCACGTTTTGTCTCGTTCTTGTTCTTGTTCTTTTGACTTGTCCTTGTTCTTGACTGGTCTTGTCTTTTTTTCATTGCTTGCTTGTGCTCCGTTGCAAGATTCGTCATGGGGTAGGCTAGTCTAGGCTGGAGTAGGCTGGCGTAGGCTGGGCTGGGCTGGGCTGGGCGAAAGAAGGGGGTGGAGAGCGAATGAAGTAGGAATGATGGGGGGAAAATTGTCAAGATAGAAAGAAGGGCGGGGTTTGGTTTGTTGGTTAGATAGATCGCGGACATGAAATGAGATGAAGGATTATATTGAAGGTTGTGATGTGTTGTGTTGTGTTGTGAGAACTGTATTGTGAAGGTTGTGAATGTTGTGAGAACTGTATTGTGAAGGTTGTGAAGATTGTGAAGATTGTGTTGTGAAGGTTATAGTTGGCAAAGAATACATCGTGAGGCTTTTGATGGATGGGTGGATGTGGTGAGCTTTGGATATATATGTGATACGTGATACGTGTGTGCATGTCGTGTGTGCTTCTACCTCTTTCACATCTTTTCTTCTCTTTATCCATTCTTGGTTCTTGCTTCCTGCTTTCTTAGTTCACTCTGACTTCCTTCCACTTTTAAACAACACCTAGATAGATGGCTATCAGGAAGCACTTGAATATTTGAATATTTGAATATATAAATATATATATATATATTGAACATGTACGCAACAACACCACCACCGTGGCGCGCTCGGGAACTGCTAACTGCATGTATATATGCATGGATATATGATCTACGATACTGTTTATCTATCTTTGGTCTGTTTTGTAATGTGCATGTGCTAAGAGATAGATAGGTAGATAGATAGATGGATGGGATACGGAGGGTCGAAAAGAGAGAGAGAGTGTGTGTGTGTGAGAGAGAGGGAGAGAGAGGGAGAGAGACTACATACATACAACAATAATTATAACAAAGATATCTCGGGGGACGAAAATCAACAACAAATCGCATACTGTATCGATAGGGTAGGGTAGGTTAAATTAGGTAGATAGCTAGCGGGCAAGACTTGAGATGTTCTGTTCCTCGTCTTGGTTCTATCTATATATGCTACTTAAGGATGCTGTCTTTCGACCGTGGTGAGGTGAAGGAGAAGAGAAATAGAGAAGAGAGAATTGAAGAAATAAAAAAGAGAAAAAGGGGAAGATGGAATACTTGCCCTTCCTCGCGCTGCTCAGATAGATGATGCTGGTGTATCATCGGGCTTGGAGATGTGATGTGATGTGATGTGATGCTACGTTACGCTACGATATAATGTAATCATCTCTCCGCTCACGGATAGAAGGAAGTTGTCTAATTCATAGGCTGGGGTAGGGCATACCTATTGCGAATGTAGAAAAAGGGAGAGCTATGTTATATCCTTAACATTGATATTGATATTTGCCGGTTCCGATTGTGATGATGATGATAACACCACCCCTACGCTAAACCAAGAACGAACCAAGTACTCGAGGAGTATACTGCCTATGATGGCTTGGTGGGTGGGTGTGTAAGACGCTGGATCCCAATGCGAAGGCTAGAAGTGAAGTTGCGTTGTTTATGTAGGTGATAGATCGCCACTACCGTGTGGTAGGTAGTGACTGCTGGATGACGATGTGAGCATGACGATGAACCAAACTGCTATGCTACGCTATGTATGATGAATGGAAGAACTGAAATTGGTGTTGGTTGATGCTGCTCCATGTTGAACTGTGTGGGGATTGGGAGGATGTATATACGTGAGATGGTTGATCGCTAGAGATGATACTTCCTTGGGCGGCCTTTGAGGCGTTCTTTTTGTGAGATGCTTAGGATACGGCTTTGGGAGCATGTTTGAGATGTTGGGTGCTGGTTTTCTGGTTTGGTTCTGCTTTCTGTTGCTGTTTTTACTCCTTCGTTCTTCCTTCTTCGTTGGCATCTACAGATGTATGGATTATCCCCTTCACTTCTTCCGGCTAGAATGAAACGAAATAAAGAAAAGGACGGAAATTCTTCCCTTGTTCACTTGTGATCAACGAAACAGAGAAATATGATGATGATAGTGTATAGCGTGAAGCGATATGAGATGAGGACAGTGTATAGCATAGCGGAGAGAAATAAACGGACGGGATTGGCCGTTTTCTTTTGAGAACCTCATGGCTGGAGGTGGGGTTGTGATGCTTGATGTTTGAAATGGAGTTGATTTGGACGGCTTTCAACGGGAGGATTCTGGTTTGGGGGACGTGCAGAGACGACCTGGTGGAGGGAGAAGTTTAAGGCTGGTGAGTATCGTTGGATATTAGTGATGTAATCAAGGAATAATTTCTTTTTGAGTGGACTCAGACTTCAGACAATACCTGAGATTTTGACTCAATGTATGGCTGAAGCATGTGAGTAGTCGGGACATGTCCGATCTGTGCAGCGATGGTGTTAGGAGATGTGTCAAATCTGGATGGGTGGATTATCCGAGGAGTAGAGAAATAAATGTAGAGAGATGGTGTTGGTAACGTTTTTGACTCGAGTTGGCGTGAGGAAAGAGACAATTGTGAAGTAGATAACAGAGATTCGAAAATTGAGCAAATCTTACATTGCACACAATTCGAACCAATCTCGGTGCGCAATCGAGGAACAGTCCAGTTGGATTGGTAACAAGCTCATCTAACTTCTTCAAATAGACCTACCAACAGTACGTGCAGATAATGTTATGTAAGCATTTGACATATGCTGAATGGAGGCGGGTTTTGCCACGTGAAATTAATAATCCTAGTGAAGGGGGTCATAGCCAGCCGATGTACGAAATACTAAGGTGGTATTGGAGGCTGAGAGGTTGCATGATGCGTTCCTCTACATCCATATATGTACCACGTCAAGACATCCGTGAAAAGCGAGGCTGGCAACGTCGGTATCTCCGCTATGCTGCATATTCATTTGGAAAAGCCTGGGTGGTGATTGGGAGTATCTGAGTTTTTGAAAAGTTCGCGGAATTTCGTACGTAAAGTCGTATTAACCGCAGTAAAATGTCAGTGCCAGATTATGTGGCGGCGACGACGGGAGAAAGGAAGAGAGCAACGTCGATGCCTCCACTACACAGTATGTTAATCAGTAATTTCCTGTATGTTGACTGGGAATATCAACTTGACAACTTTTGTGGAGTTTCGTACGTAAAGGCGTACAAACCACAGGGGCATGGTAGTGACAGACGGTGTGGCAACGGCGACGGGGATGGGGGGAGGGCAAAGTCGATGTCTCCACTACAATCTATGTTAATTTAAGGAATACCACCATGTTATTGGGAACATGTGAGTATCCGGGTTGACGATACTCGTGAAGTTATGTGATAAAATCAACCGCAATGACATGTCAGTGAAAGACTGTATAGTGTTGGTGATGGGGGAATGGGAGGCAAGCAACGTCAATGTCACTGGTACGGTATGTTGATGTTAGGGATCCAAAGTTGCGACTTCGTGGAGGATTCGTGATTGACGATGTATTGACCGCAGTACTTTGTATGCGGCATGGTAGTTTATGGCAACTTTGTAAGCTACTAGGTGAGGTGAAGCACGATTGAAGGATTTGCAACGCTCGAACTTTGGGCTGCGGAATTGAAGTAGCATCTTCGACCTGGCTGCCAGAATACTTGGATACTGGGTATCTTGAGCGGGGTTGCTCTGGTATAGTGCTTCCTTCCATCTTGATAGGAGCTAGGGAGTGGGTAAGAGGAAGGTGTAAATATCTAAAGAGTTAGGGCCACCTCATCGAATTATTGACATCAGTTCTCGATGACTGGGTTGGCCATGCGTAACTGAGTCCAATTGCGGAATCATACGAAATACTCGCCATTCTGTAAATTTGGAAACCCAAGACTGCTTACTAACATTGAGCGTCGGATACTTCCGAATCCGAAAAGATAATATTTGGTCGCAGGAAACACCAGTCTTCTTACTAACATTATGTACGGGGATCCGGATAAAGATGAAGTCTGTTTCACAGAGCGACAGTAGCTAGGTATAGTTGCACTCGTCAACTTAAATTTCTAGGTAGTGTCTACCCCAGAAAGGATCATTTAGGGACTGTCACGCCGCATTCCTACGTCAACCTCTGCAACGTCATGGCGTAAGAATGCTAGTAATAAACGTGCCACCCATGCTTATTCAGAATCCCGTTTAGGTTACCTTTTCAGCGCACCTAATATCTCCATTGCATGCTTAGGTATGTGCGGAGGCGTAGACAGCTTCGATATGTGATGTTCAATGCATTTTTCGGCTGAGATTCTAAAGCATGATTGCTTCCCCATCAAGAAAATCCGTTGAAAATGTACCGCTTCTTTAGTAACTTCTGTGCATTGGAAATCCACTTCGCGCACGTTCTACATATGCACGGTGGAGTGAGGCTCGTCTGCCGTGAAATAGGGGTCTGGCGCAGACAGTCGCTAAAGTTTAACGAGTATATGAGATCGCCGAACTCGCCTAATTAAACACAAGCTTAAATCTATTTTTGAGCAACCAAACTAAGCCCCATACTCAGGACCCCTAAAATATGAAACGCCCCGCCGTGGCTTTCTGAGAATATCACCAGATTTTGCCGGCTTAAAAATAGAGTATGCCTCGGCGATCAGAATAAGAGCCTCAGAGGCGTAGCAAAGAAGCTATAGACGAAGCTTCTGATTCAAATATTCCACACCAGATATCGTCTCCACTTATGGGTCCCCTTTTGGCGAACATAGAGCCCAAACTTGATCTACACCGGAAAAAATCCAATGAACCTGAGCCTCATCTCATATGGGCCCTGTGTTAGCGTATCTTACTATGCCACTCAGATAGCCACCCTTGCCTCTCACCCCATATTATTATAGGCAAAAGATCCTAAAGGATCTTGAGGCTATGAGCTCGACGGTCGGCATGGGGCTTTGGGGGTTGAAACATCTCTAATACCAAAGGTGGATGGGAAGTACAAGTACAATCATGTCTGCTTTTTAGATCAGGTCTTTATTCATCACCCATCAACAAGAACAAATTTGATATGGATGCATCTCAAGCGTCCTCCAGATCTGGATTCCAACATCACCTACCAATATGAGTTGCACAGATCGCCACCATGCAGTTCATGAAATCAACAACAACTACTTTGGTAGTTTTCTTCTTTGCTCTCCCCGCTCTCGTAGCGAGCAGCAAGTCTTCTGGAGCACAAGCAGCACTTCCATATTCGTCCTCGCCTTCATTCGACAAAGCAGCACCAGGTTTACCAGTTGCCATTCCAACAAAAGAGCAGGCTCAGAAAATAGCAAGAGGACTGAAAATCTTCGCATCCACCATCGAAACAGAGCTCAGACAATGCGTCAATGAACCGGGCAATGATGCAGCGGATTGCTTTAATCGCGCCAATGTAATGGATCTTCCCAAGGGAAAGTAAGTACTTCATCACAAATTATAACGCTAGGGTTGGCTATTCGTCTGAGAGGCTATTTTAGGATACCGAAGCTCTTTGTCCATTTTATCATCTTCTTCTTGTCACTTCTCTATCCTATCCTTATCCTGTCTCCGTCTCCAGTCTCCTTATCCAGGTCCTTATCTATATCCTTATTCAGAATATCCTTATCCTCCCATATTGGTGGAGGTTTAGAGAGAGCTGATGTAGAGAGTTAGTGTAGAGAGCTGGTGTAGAGAGATGGCATAGAGGACTGGTGTAGAGATTGGAGTTAAAGAATGAGTGCAGAGATTTGGCCTTGCAAACTTGTCCAGCGGACACTTCACAGCCTCCTTATCCAAACTCCATGGCTATGTACCTTAGTCAATTCCTTATCCTACCATCTATGGAGGTGTAGAGAGATAGTGTAGCAAGCCTATCCAGCAGTTACAAAAAAGATCGGAACAAATAGGTAGGGCAGTGTGGAATTTTGAGACGCTGATTGTGCTGTGCTTAGGATCATAATTCAAGCTGAAATAGATGCTGCAACCCTCCAATACTCCAAGCTGGTCGGCAAACTACTCGGAGACTGTTCGAAGACCGAAGGATTCTATAATTGCTTAGATCTGATTGAAAGGGCCGATGACAAAGAAGAACTTGCCTTTACCAAGAGAAGTTTGGCAAACGATTACATTAGCGGTTTAATTCAAGACTTTACTGGTACTTTTCATGCTGCGATACCCATCATGGAGATGGTTTCCCCATACATAAAGCGGAATGCCGCTGAGTACCGATCCACGACTTTATATCTACTTGTAGCTGAGAAGCTCAGCAATCTTCAAAGCCAACATTAGGGATACCCAAGGGCCATCATACAAGGGAAGAAGGACGGAAGGATGGAAGGACTGAAAATCCACGTGGAGTTGGAAATGGTTTTGAAGCGTGTGTGCAGTCTTCTTGATAACGAGTAGGATATATACTAAAAACAATTTTTATGAAGCCACTTCCTTCGTAGCAAGCGCGACCCAAAGCATTATTTCAAACTCATGAGAACTTGATAATTCTTTCTCAATTTGCTCCTCCAACACGACCTCGAAATGTTGTGTCTCCGCCTCGGTCCAGTCTTTGGTGATCATCTGAGTCGCTGCGTCCTTTACAGAAAGCAGAAAATTACCCAGCATGGAGCTTGGCTGTCTTGATTCTGTTGATTTAGTGTCGATGTGTTCAGGCTTGAACCCTCCTGCTTGAACGACACTCTTCAGCTTCTCCACTGTGGCCCATTCCTCCTTCATTAAACCCTTCCACAGCGGTGCCCCGGGCTTTACCTCCTGTTGTGCAGCTTGAAAGATGCGCACCCACCCCACATACTTGATAGATGTGATCACAGCGACACCGCCAGGCTTCAAAGTGCGGTAGATTTCTGATGCTCCTTTCTCAGGGTCAGGCAGGAGGAAAATGGCCATGTTCATAAAAGAGTGCGTGAAAGTGTCATTGGCATAGGAAAGCTCCATAGCATCCATCACATCACTTATGACCCCCGGCAATTTCTTCTGACGTAGCACTTCGATCATCGCTGGCGAAATATCAGCGGCATAGATGCGAGGAGGTGTATTATCAGGAGCGGTGTGCTTGAGAATCTCGGTCGTGATAGTCCCAGGGCCGGATGCGTTATCAAGCACAATGGACTCCTGGGAGATGGGCGGTGCAAATGCGATAAGGCTGCGTGCAATTGGCGAAGACTGAGCCGTAGCAGGAGGTTCATAAGTTGTTGCTACTTTGTTAAAGTGCTCAGCACCAAACTGAATTTCCATTATATAAGCTGCAGGGTTGGCCTGTGTTCAACAGTGTATGTTTTAGTTCTAGGTAGTATTTATGAGAGCAAGGCAGGCGTCTTATGGTAAAGTAAGTATCATGAAGAGGTAGAGCAGGACTTTATAGACCTCGTCAAAGGGTATGATCAATACTCGGCGACTTTTCGGAGCGTTTTAGGCATTATCACATATGATTTAGCCAATTACAATAATCAAGGTTTTGGATCAAATCTACACCTCGAACCAATATCAAGTCTGAGAGTTGAGAGATGAAGAGCAAGCCATGGTACTCCTGTTTTACGATGGAAGGACATTATGCAGATTTGTTTTCTTGCGATTTCTCCCTTTCAGCATTCGGATACAAAAGTCTACAGATTGTCTCGCATATTCACATGACTACGTACTCAATCTAGGACTGAGTCTCCACAGTATAGAAGCTTGTAATGCGTGGTATGAGCTTTGTTAACAGTGCAAATCATTGGAAGATAGGCGCCTATTCATGTCAGATTATGATATAGTCGCCAGCGCCATGATTGATTAGCAACATGCAACAGCGCTTTATTGTTTTACTTATTCAGAGCTAGCCAGACATCATGAATCAGTATTCCTGATATAGTAAGTTCCAGTTGTAGAAGTGCAGTACGTTTTCTTGTGTAAATGGCAGATCAATACTCCTCACGATTAGCCTATCGTGGCATTTCCGCATCCTACTTTCCCTGAGTTTACTGTGGCTCGAACAAGTGCAGGAAGCAGCGGATTGTCGCTGATGTTTCCGGTCTAGATCAGTGTTTGTGATGCTAAGTATGTTGGGCCAAATTAGAGAAATGTAGACATCTCCTTATCCCGTTCTCCAGCTGCACAGCGAGCGTCATTCGAGGATCACATGCCGGACCCACGTGACAGTGCGTGGAAACACTGACCACCACGACGACGACAACAACCTCAAAAAGATTGTACGACGACATCTTCATGATGATGAAGAAGGTTTTACTCAAGGCATATTTTTGAATAAATAGGCGGAGAATGACACCAACAGCAATCAACATCAGATCATGGTTCTTTGCGTCTAGTTATTGATCGACCCTGCTAGCTGTGCGTTTATTATTACAGTGCGAACCCCAGGAGGACCACACGGTAATACAGATCGAAGTAGAAGAGGATATTACAGTTCTTCTGTAATACGTGAGCTCAGTAAGCTTGCTGTTTAGCTATGCTGTTTAGGCAGTCAACAAGTACAGCGCAATGAAGGGACAATATCCTACCTCGGAAATGTCTTTGACAGTCCGTGGGACGAAAGCCAAATATGCAGCGCCAGCGGACTGGGAGCACATGAAGCCTGTGATTAAAAGACTCTACATTGACGAGGAGCGGACACTGGGCGATGTAATGGCTATAATGGAGTCTCAGTACCTCCACCGTGGAACGTAGGTGCGCAGCTCTTTGATCCCCACCAATGACATAATCACCTTAATAGATGAAGAAATTCTGATAGCATATAGCATCAAAATGTATCGATCCCGCATCAGTAAATGGGGCTGGGATAAGAATAAGAGCAAGAAGGATATGGTATTTGTGCTACACAAAATGAGGGCGCGGGAAATTGAGGGGAAGAAAACGACCTTTAACATTAAGGGCCATGTTGTTACGGAGGAGGATGTTATCAGATATTTCAAAAAGGCGGGAGGTTTGAAGAAGAAAGCTGGAACAAGAGAGGTGGTGACTACGCCTAGAGGTGTCACGTATAGGACCCCCTCGCCCGAACCATCCTGGGGAGATGTTGAGGAGGAAGACGAAGTCCCCTCTCCAGCCTTCGGTTTCCGCAACTCGAGATTTCAGCCTCCGACTGAAAAACATTCAAATATCACCACACAGAGTCTTGAAAACGGCTCTATGCTTTCATATATGCCAATTGACTCAGTACGTCAATTTTTCAGCTCTGATCCTTCGTTATCGCCTTCTATTTCACCCCCAATCAGATTTCAAATACCCGAGATTGTTCTGTCAAGTATTGATACTTATTTTTCTGCATCTATTGCTAGTGGAAATTGGGTTACCAACGCCGAAGGCTTTTGTATCAATATTCATAGCGACGACACCGCTTCTGACACTTACAATGGCGACATCTATGGAGCGCGCAATCTTCTCGACCACAAACGCTATGTCGAAGCCCGGAGAGCGCTCTCAAAAGCTTCTGCACTCATACCTCGCATTTTACGTGCAGAAAAACCAAGCACATTAAATTCTTTCCTCTACAATACTGTTTGTATGATTAATTTTGGTTACCCGGAGGTCTCCATGCTGCTCCTACAACATATCAGCGCGACAGCCTCGGTCATTCTCCCGGATGGTCACCCCTGGAAATTGATTTGCGAATACTTGGGCAAGATTGAACGTGATCAAGTCGAAGACGCAATTTTTCGTTTCTGGGAAGCGGCTATTGATGCGAGCGCGAGGAACCTGGGGAGGTTTCATGCTATGAGTACAAGTTACTATGTCAACTATGTCAGCCGTCGTTATAGCTTTGACAAAGCGCAGGAAGAGCTCTTACTTAAAGCCTATCTCGAAGATTGTAAACGAACATGCGGCGATACATCTTCAAACATATGCCGCATTATGTTTTCGTTGGCCGACAACCTTTCTGAGCAAAAGCGGTGGCACGATGTAGAAAGCGTGACCGAGGAGCTGGTGGCAAGGTCCAGAGTCGCTGATGGCCAGGTGTACAACGTTATCTCTGGCTTAGAGACGTTGGCGGAGTGTCAGTATCATTTGAACAAACCAGATCAGGCTGAGAAAAGTTTACGAGAGGCAATTGATCTCACAGTGTCTGAGGAGGGAGAGAGAGATCTGAATGTTGTGCCCAACTTGACGATGCTTGAGGAATGGTTGAGGGAATGGGGACGCGAGGAAGAGGCGGATAAGTTGAAAGAGGAATTAGAGGGACTTATTGGTACGGACGATATTGATGAGACTTTCGAAGCCATTTGAAGTATGTCCGGACGCAGCTCATTGCGAATGAAAATCAATTCACAAGCCACCAAGTTCTCGAAACCCTGTCTTGGGGAAGAGGTAGCACGTACCTCGGAGCCAACTACGAGGCTGTTGTCGTAGCCGGTGGGAACCTGGGCTGAATTAAAAATCGTGAGGTATGAAGTAAATCTCTCTTTCGAAAGGGGCGTCAGATGGTAAATCTTCGTAATACATTAGAGGCTCTGATATCTTGCAACCCCACGCGACTAATCTAATCCTGAACCGTATCCTCTTTCTCCCTTTACCCCTGCGGAGCGTAGGAGGGTTGCTAGGTGGGAGGAAAGACGAGTCGTCCATGTCATGATAGAGAAATGAGAGTCATATGTAAGCATAATAAGGATATATGTAGACCTATACACAGGGATTTATAAAATGCAAATGAGAGAGTTGCGTCTTCCCCGCTATCATATGTTTTTCGCATCGAGGATGTACTGTACCGCCGTACTCTTGGCCTGGGAACACTTCCTCTTAGCGCACCATATATCTGAGATGATCGTCAGATCAATAGGTGGAGAGGGAACGTCAGGTCTCCTATCCCAGGGAGATATTATGGCTGACTTGGTAACCCAGTCGAGTCAAAGTCTGCTTGGCCACGTACCACGCGGGGACGGGATCCCTTCCGACGTCGTTATTCCAGCTACTGTTGGGTGACCGCCCATCGAGCTTTTCGGGGTCCAATCTACAAGAAAAGCATATATTCTGCGGGCCTGCGAACTGTAACGAGATAGGACCCTCTATTTGACAGTCGCATGGTTCTCGGAGCTGGCTCTATCAGCAGCTCTGACATGGTAGCGGCAGCTCATGTTATCCAATGATTGGTGGTGGAGCCTGCGATGCTGCCCACCGAAAAAAAGAACAAGTCCCCTAATCCTCCATCTATGCCGCACCTTCACGTCTTCACCTCATTCCATGCTCGTCCTCATGCACAAATACAT
>Ga0247810_10001354_pt1 | contig 15638 bp, 17 predicted proteins | sample UWRJL119311C1_FD_179918 | JGI IMG/M metagenome (GOLD analysis project Ga0247810, IMG submission 179918) | Plant litter microbial communities from Arlington Agricultural Research Station in Wisconsin, United States - UWRJ-L119-311C-1 | ecosystem: Environmental > Terrestrial > Plant litter >...
CCCTATCCGTATACATTTCATGCCCGTCGGCCCTGCACCATCGACCTCTGCTTGAGAAAATCAAAAGTCCGCAACCATGGTCCGCCGGGCTGACCACCTCTCATCGCGCATGCAACACGCATCCCCAACGCATGCTCACGGTAGGTGGGGATGGGGGCAGGTATTTTTTGTTGCAGCCGATTTCAGGTTGCATGCTCAAGATTGGCCCTCATCCCAACACGGTAAGCGGCTACAAAAGCGGCGTTAGCAAGTAGTGCGGTCTGGTCAAAGCCCTCTCCTCTCTTCCTCCTCCCCCCAAGTGGTAATACTCTCCAGTCCAAATCACCATTGTCTACCCTTTCACTATTCTTCTTCACCACGCCGTCGACCGTTGCTCATTGTCTCCAAGACGCGTCGCCTCGACCGCACATTCCGGCCGACGCCATTTATCTCCGTCCTGCGATCGCCTCTTCGTCCAGAGCCCACAACCAAGCACACAGGCGCCTCCACCTTCGTGAAAAGCCTTCACTCCCGACGGACGCAAAGCTTCAACCCACGGTGCAACACGCCCAGAGACCCGTCGGACGACGATATATCTCGGAGCGACAGACACACGCTGCGAGTCACACCCGGTCGACATCTTCGAACCCGCTCTTTGTTCGTCGAGTCTGCTGCTACGCTCGCCAGCTCCGGACGCATACACACACACACACACAGCAATCGGTGACAATCCGCTCTTGGGTCTGATTGCTTCCTTCGCTTTTCCGATCAGCTTTTCGACCGATCTGTGGCCGTCTTTCGTCATGCGACCCAGGAGGCCTAGAAACTCGTGAACTTACCATCGCTTTTTTCATTCTAGTAGCCACCGAGAGGCTCCTGCTAGATTATGACAGAAAGGCCACTCTCAATATCAACGCAGAGCGCGACGTTAAATCAGACGGCCTTCAATGCTACGGGGCCGGTCTCTGCTAACGATGCGCTCACGGCGGTCACCGAGTCTGTCGACGAGGAGCCCTACACGATCAAGTGTATCTGCAATTACACCGACGACGATGGAAACACCATATACTGCGAGAAATGCGATACGTGGCAACACATCGAATGTTTCTACCCAGGCCGGGTCGCGGATGCGTCGAGAGCAGAGTTCGATCACTCGTGTATCGACTGTAATCCGCGACAGCTCGATCTCGATCGGGACAACGCGACCGAACGACAGCGAAGCCAACGACATAATAAAGCCAGTAACGATACCGGCGATAAAAAACACAAGCGGCCCCCATCGAAAAGCCATAAGAAGAAACCAAGACCGTCAGAATTACAAGTAAATGGCTATCACGATCGTGATGGCCACAGCCCTCAAGACACACACCCAACAACGAAAAAGGCCAGAGGCCACAAATCCCGAGAATCTATCAGCTCGCAGATCAAGCGCAGCCCCCCCTACAATGCGCGACCCTCTTCTCACGGTCTCCCTCCTAGTCCCGCACACACACCACCCGATTTACCTCAAGGCCACGACATCCACGGCTACTCCGACCTTTTCACAACACTTTACAACGATGAAGACACGGTGGAACTCAACAACTCCAACAAATTCGCCAACCTGGGCGTCCCCGACACACTTGCTAAATGGCTACAAGATCCAGTCAAGCTACAGGAAGATGTTGGCATCGATGATAGACACAAAATAATGCCCAACGTCAAGGTAGAAGTCAATACGATCAAATGGGCCGAGTTGCGCGTCGAGTCGACCCCCATACCAGACAGCGATAGAAATCTTCATTGCCGGTCCCTCATAACACCGCGAAGCTTCGTGAAGAGTGATGTAGTAGGAGAGCTAAACGGTCTCGTCGGGTTCCAAAGAGACTTCAACGATACCGATAAACCCGTCGAAGGATACGCACACTCCAAGCCATTTGTTTTCTACGTGCCGCGGCTACCACTCTTCATCGATACCAGAAGGGAGGGCTCCATCTCTCGCTTTGTACGACGAAGTTGTCGAGCAAATACCGGCCTCGAAACCTTCATAGATCCTCGACGAGGCTCACAATACCATTTCTGGCTGGTTAGCGAACGACCCATCGCCGCCAATGACCAGATCACGATACCGTGGGATTTTCGCTTTCCCAAGAAGTATGAGTCCCGGTTCTTGCATTTCATGAATCTCTCGGATGAAGATGGAGATCAGTTCGAAAAATCTTCCCTTTCTGAAGAGGAATACGAAATGCTTAGCGGTACCATAAACCTAGTCCTCTCGGATTACGGGGGATGTGCCTGCGGTTTGCAAAACGACTGTGCGTTTGCTCGATTCCATCGAAACTACCACGGCAGGTTGCAGGCTCAATCCAATGGGGTAAAGTCAAAGAAGGGTCGCAAACCAAAGCAGAATCATGTTTCACCTACGGGTACGAGCCATGCGAATAGTCGAGCTGCAAGTGAGGGTCACCCAGAACAATTCGATGATGACGACCGGCGTTCAATATCGGGCTCCTCGCGAAGCAAACCTAACAGTCGGGACCTAACGCCTCTTCATGGCGTGGGGGAAACCAACGGCATATTGACCGAGGTGACTGATCGTGAAAAGCGGAAATTGGCCATGGCAGAAGAGTCGTTTAGGAGGATGGAACAAGGTCAACCTCCTCGGAAGAAGAAGAGGGCGTCCGACGGTGCTACTCCAGCAAATCCTGTGGCAGCCAACCCTAAACCCAGACAGAAGTCTGTCGCTCCTCGACCTCCTATACAGACACCCAATACGAATGGCACCCGAAAAACCCAACACATCGAGACCAGTACGGCACGGCGACAATCTGTATCACCGTACAGCGCTATCTCACCCACCGGAGTGTTTCCGTTCGTAGGGAATGATACCTCGCGGCCTGGGTCGATACAGCCAGTATCCAGACCATTGTCAGCCGGCCCTAAAGCTACGTACGCCGACTCATCAGCACAAACCGAGTGTGAGCCTATTGCTTGGTACAGTCCGCCCGCCCGGCCGTCAACCTCTGGAAAACCAAAGAAAATCATACCCCTCTCGACTCGTTTCTTTAGAAATCGGAGGATGCTGAAAGAAGAGCGACAAACGCAACTCACTGCAGTGGGGATAAGAGAATACAATTTGGCTAACTCGCCTACTTTGTCAATGGATTTGGATACTGCAGCACACGACGCTTATCGACCAGAATCGCCAATTGATGCTCGTGGTCGACGAGGTAGCATCGCATCCTCGTCTGCTTCTGTTGACAATGCTACCTCGGTGGAAATTACGATGGCAGAGTCACCTACTATGGCTGGAACCGTAACAAAGCCTCCACCTCCGGTCTGGTCTGGATCCCCAGCCACTGCCTTGAATTCCACACCCGGGCCAAGATCTTCTGAACTAAAGGTTCAACTACCTCCAACTCCTAATTTTTCTGTGCCTAATATGTCTGGACCGCTATCCAGCTCTGGTACACCGTCATCGGCAATCCAATCCCCATTTGGCACAGGTCATTTTCCAGGCTCCTTGCCAGGTGGTTTCCTATCTCCTATCAATGGCTTGACCCAACTTGTCAGTCCTCTCAAGGCCAAGAAAAAGATGAGTCTCAGCGATTACAAAAAGAAGAACGCCATGAAGACGGAACCGCCAACCAAGACTGGAAGTAGTCCTACGGTAGCACCAGCAGTCCTCAAGCAGCCACTATCAACCATCGATGAAGCGTCGGCGCCAGGAGTCATAGAAGGATCTTTAATACCCGAATCACCGGCCGAAAAGAAGCATGATCCAATGGACACAATGGATTTGTCTTCCAACTACCTTCCATCGGAACTACCGAATGGCGTTCATCATGTAACATAAATACCCAATCATTAGAACTTCGCTCTGCGCAATCATGACCGTCCCCCCAATTGCGACGGCTCTATCACTTCTTTCTTTTGTTTTTTAACGTCTGGAACACTGGACGGCTCTTGTTTGTTTTATGAAATTTGAGCGGCTATGGCTTTTGGGCAGGCACGGGGTTTACTTAAGGGAATTTTCAAATCAAAGGGGTTCAAAAGGGAATTACTGGGTGGGCTGGCGGCGTACTTTGTCTAGGATGGCTATGTTTTACGCCATTGCAGATACACAACTTTGCCTTTTTCAACACTACAGCAGTAGATGGGGTGAGAAGGAAAAGGGATACTGGACATGAATGGCTTGTCAATGCAATCATGGCAGGGCAGCGCTTATTGTATCAGTAGTGTGTGAAGAAGAGAGAAACGAGATGACCATTCTCAAGAATTGAAACCAAAAACAACTCCAAATCTTCCCTGCATCAAATCTGCTTATTGAAATTTGAAACTGAGATTACTTCCCAACGTGAATTATAACCTGATTATCATCTGCTTTGAGATATCTTAGGATTTCGACACTTGGCCAAATACTGTTCTATTACTTGAATATGGCCTATCCCAATTCAAGGCCACTATTGTAAGAGTAGCCTCACACACATCGAGTGACCGATCGTAAACATAAATGTAAATCAAAATTCGTCAGCTGATCTTGCTGCTGCAGAGGTTTTTGCTCTATAAAAGCTACTGTGTGCTTCAAATTCGAGAGAGAAGCTATATATATATATATATATATACAGCAGCTCTTTCTTCTCTCATCGGAGCACATATATCGCATATCATAACTGATCAAATGGTTCTCTGTATAAGATGCCATAGGGTGGGTTTTTACGTTGTTGTTATATTGTTCCCTTGGGGCAGGACAGTATATATAAATGAATCATTTCACACCCAGCACGAAATCCGAGGGCTTTTTGTTTAGCGTTTTTGTATTCTTTTTGTTTCTTTCTATCTGCTTGTTTTATACATGGGTTCTTTGGTCTACCTTATCTGGTTGGAGATAATTCCTCTTCTTACAAAGCGCACTTTCTCTATATCCATGATTCTTACACGCTTAAATTGTCCTTGTCGAATATCCACAATGCAAGTCTATGTCTTACAAACAATCCCGCAATGCCACAGATGACTTGGGCGCCGAGGATGTCAAGTGCTAAGCGGTCTTCCCGACGGGGTCCAAACCATACCAGCCACAGGTTCAAGATGGTGAAGTTGGAGCTTTCTATTATGTCGCCTTGCTCGTCAGTAGTGACGCGTACGAGGCGGAGGCGATGTAGCAGCTTGAGCAGTAATGCAATGAGCGGTTTTGGAGGCGTTGTCCAGGGCGTGACAGAGGCTTCGAGGAGACCTGTCCGTGCGTTGAATTTCGGGAGACGATGTCTCGGACAAGGTATTAAGCGGAAGAGCTGGGGTGACGAGTAGATGAAGTTGAAGATTTGCGGGATGAAGAGCAAAAGCAGGGTTTTGGAGAAGTGGCCCAGGATGCCGACGACGGCGAAAACCATACCTGCGAAGTAGCAGTATGTGTCGCCGACGAAGACGCGGGCGGGATACCAATTGTGCCACCAGAGAGCAATGGAGACGCCGAGAAAGGGAAGGAGCATGTAGAGGGAGAAAAGATGGCTGTCGGTAGCAGGATGAAGGTAGGGTGTTGAGAGATAAAGACAATCGTTCAGGACAAGGAGAAGAGCTATGACTATAGATTGGGAGACTTCGATACCGTTGATTCCCGCGAGGATGTTGATACTATTGGGACAGAAAATGGCGATGGCGGCCATGTACATGTAGTATAAGGGTCCGAGATTGAATAGAGTACCGAGATAGGGCTGGAGTGGTTTGGGGATAACGATTGAGGTGACGCCGAAATCAACAAAGTACACGGTGAGGATGGGGATGCTGGCTATGCCTGGGATGAAGAACTTGTGGCGCCATCGGATGTCGAAAAGGTCATCGCCTATTCCAAGAATGCATACGCTCTGGAGAGAGAGGATGGCCGAGAGGTAAGATGCTAGCTTTACTTTCATTAGTCTACGATGCGCTTCCTTGGGGGTGGTATTGGGGGTTTAAGGGACAAACCTTGCTATGAGGAAACCGGTGTAGAAACCTCCCCTCCTCCACCGTATATGTCTCCATAACTACATCTCTATTCCCACCCCCACTCGTCGCGATAACAAAATCCTTGTAGAAGGGAAACGGCACAAATACCGTGATAATCAACAAATATACCACTGCACATACCGCCCCCATAGTCTCCGGAAGTTCTTTCCTATGGATTTTCGACATGTCTTTCCCTTTAAGCCCAGCTTTCATGAAAGTAGGACCTAGCCAGCGAATCATAGAGTAGGAAGAAGAAAAGGCAATGAAGCTGAATGCCAGCGAGGCGATGAGAGGTTCGCCATCGTCGTGGAAGGTGTTGGCTATTACAGCGAAGCTGGCAAGGGTTAAAGACAGGAGGGTCAGGGTTTCGGTGGATGAGAGAGAGGAATCCATTAGGATGGTATCATCTCATGTCTTAGAATTAAGAAGAGGAGATCAATTGCAGGTTGTGCAAAGAATGGGGAAATCAGTACGAGGTTGACGAGGCTGAGGCCACGAATTCGAAACCGCAGTCCAAAAATAATATTCGGTTCGGGTGAAATTCCCGAGTTCCGAGCTGCCTTTCCGGTGAGTCTGAGATGGGTATACTCCGCTAACAGCGTTTATTGTTTGAAAGTAAACAACTGGACTTCTATAAAATCTAGTAAGACTTCTAAAGCTTGCCGTAAAGTGTAGTTTTCACTTGTTTTAGTCCCTATGTCTGCAAACCTCTATATTGAACACTAACATCTCGTGCCGTTAGAACCATAGCACGCTAAATACTATCACATATAGAGCATATCCACAAAGCTAACACGGACAGGGGCCATCGGTCAAGTCAAATATGAACGTATCACATTATATGACACAGCTATATTCTTAAACGCCGTGAAGAGGCACCCTTTGAGTTTGTAGCCTTATTCCCCCTCACTTCAGCCTTGCATTACCCGTTTGCCAAGTTCTTCAACCTCGACCTCGATCCCGTCCTTAATTAATCCAATACCTACGTCCATACGATTAATTACATAGAATCATGTCGCCAATGATTGAAGAGCCACCCACAGGTGCAGAGCAGGAAGGATTTTCACTCATTCAATATGGCCACCGAGATATGGCGGTGTCCGTTGCTTTTAACAGCTATGGCGATCGCTTCGCATCAAGCTCTGTGGATGGGAAGATAAAGGTTTACAATCGGCATAAAGACGGAACTTGGAATTTATGCGATACCTGGGGAGCACATACTGCTGAAATACTTGAAGTATATAATTACTCGCTATATTCGACGCGACCTTCAAACTGACATACATAGATTCATTGGCTTCCCCCAACGGTCCACCCCAATCTCATAGCCTCCATTGGCACCGACGGCAAATTCAAGCTCTGGGTTGAAGATCCAACACTTGCCCCAGGAAAAGGCCGTCGTTTTAATCCGCACAATAACAGACCAGTTTGGGAGTTACGTTCTCCACCCCGCGCGCCGTTCCTCTCTTTCTCAGTAAAACACAATCCAGAAACTAGACACACCTACCTAGCCCTTATAAAACGGAATGCCGAGCTTACGATTTTCGAAAACGAGGAACCGGAGAGCTTAGACAGCTGGACCGAGATTGATAGCGTGAATGTATGTGAGAAACCCGTAAGAGGGGAGGAAACGAGTTTCAAGGTTGCATTTGATCCAAATTTAGAGCCGTGCTATAATGCTATACATATGGGAGTACCGAGGGACTCCTTAGCACTAATAGTAGCCAGCATGAACCGGGTTACTATATGGCGTACCAAAGAAGTATCCCACAATGTAAGCTTGGGATCCTCAACATCAAAAGAACTGTACATGGCTGTAGAATTACGTGGACACAGAGGCTTAGTCCGTGACGTAGCATGGGCACCTGGCAGTATTCGTGGATACGATATAGTAGCTACAGCATGTAAAGATGGTTTCGTCCGAGTATTTCAGATCACAACTCCGACAAAGAATGGAAAAGAGCCTAGAAGTAAAGACTACGCGAAGATACCGGAACATGTCATTGCACCTGCGTCGCGTGGCGTAGAGAATGGCGCCAGAAATGCTAGCAGTCTATCAGGGATTAGTACGGGTCTTGCGGGTGTGAGAACGAGTACGGGAAGTCGACAGGAGGTGGAAGGGAAGCTGGGAGAGGTCGTTCATGTTTCGAAAGAAGTGGCCAGGTTAGACGCTAATCGTAATCCAGTATGGAGGGTGGATTTCGATGAGGATGGACAGCTACTGGGGAGTACTGGTGATGATGGGAAATTAATGCTGTACAGGAGAGAACCCAGCGGAGTCTGGAGTCGGAGTGCGGAGTTGGCTTTGAATAGAGGATGATGCGACACGGGATGGATCTCGCCAATTGACGTGGCTATGATAAATATGATGCTATAAGGCTAAATGAAAGGGCCCTGTATAGTGTTGGCAGATGGAAGTTGGACGACAAAAGTATCCCGTTACCAACGATAATACTGACCTGAGCCGAGCCGAGCTCAAGTAGATGGTTGCTTGCGAAAACCACAAAGCAATTCGAGTGGGGTAGAATTTATAGTCAAGTTGAATATGGCACAACATCTAACATGGCGAGCTATGAAGTAGTTGAGATAGGCATATCTGGGTATTATAATATTATTAATTAGAGCTAGTATCCTTCCTTTTCCGTTCCCACCGGTGGTATCCCACTTTGTCCATCCAATCCAGGAGCCCAGCATCAGGCATTAAGACATAACTTCATTCTACGATGCTCTCAATCATCACATCAAAAAGCCGTTCCCAATTTGGCGGTTCCCATTGCCATCTGATAGCCCACCAGGATAATTCCCCATCAGACTTCAATTTCTCCGTTAGAACTATCTTGATCTTGTCCGCTCCAAGATCTGTTCCTTCTTTCTCCATCCACCGTCTCTCCGCGTCTTCCTTAGCCTTCTTAACTACCACCTCATCATCTTCGCACCGGTAAAGGTCACATTTCGCGCATTCTTTACAACCGCGACCCCCATTGGGACGGAAATGCTCACAGAAATGGCGGTACCCTTCTCCATTACCGATGTCTTTGCGACACACGTAACACATCTGGTAGCCACAAACACAGGTAAGCTTATTGCAGCCGGAAGATTTGACAAAAGAGGTGTTGCAGCGAGGACAGGTTCGTTTGATGGCAAGAGACATCGCCAGCTCTACTTGCGTTCGCAGAGCTAGAAGCGAAGATTCGTGACAAATGTGAATATCGGTCCATGCCTTTGAGCATGATATACAAGATGGCCTTGCACAAGCTTTATTCTGGCAAACGAACTTAAGGCCAAGTCGTCTTCGTCGGAGACGAGTAATAGAAGCACCAATATGACTGGTAGCATAATCTCCGAATGTTTGCTGAGAAGAGAGGAGTAGGAAAAGTAAAGAAAAGACCAAAAAAACAGGTAAAAGAAAGGGTATCATTCCAACGCCTAAAACCAAAATGATGAGTGTATAAAGAAAAGCCTGTCCGTTCCGTCGTTTGATACGCCAGGATCGGTGTGAATCTGGGATGTACAATTCGTCAACCTCTGCGTAGCTGCAAAATGGACATCGTATAAGTGGCATGTTCGTCTTCTGAAGGGCGTCCTCAGCTAGGCGTTCATCTAGTTTTTGTAAAATCTCCTTTCCACCTTTATCCTCCACAAATGCTCTGTGGACCAACTCTCGTGGCACACAGCCCTGGCAGTCATCTGACATTGCGGCAACGCATCGTAATGTTCCGCTTTTGAAATCTATGCTTCTTTGCCAGCCTTGCCCAAATACAGCTTCATTGATGGCGTGCCTGACACATTGGAAACATATGAAATGTCCACCACCATCGCATGCTGTAAGTTCTTCGAAGGTTGTAGAAGTAAAGCAACATTCGCAGTCATGTAAGCCATCGTTTGCTTCAGCCTCCCTATTATTAAGCTCAAGAGCCAGCAGATGATCCCTTTCTTCACGCTCATCAACGAGACGAAGTTGGATCGGAAGAATAAGTGAATCGAAAAGCTCTTTATCAAGTTCTGGGGATCCGCTGGTCTTGAATGTTGGGATAATCGACCCCTGGCCACTGGATTGCCAGATTACAAGAGGGTGGTGTTCTGCATCCTGGGATACTGTACTCTTCCTTCTCAAAAATAAGGAGGAGATTGAGAATCTCCACGATTTAGAGGAGAGGCTGACAAGAGTTGGGCGAGCCAGGGTGTAGGAGTGGTTGAATTCGGCCAATACAGCATTAATGGTAGACCGAGAAAGGCCTTTAAATTCGTGGTATGTGATATCTCTGACAGCCCTTTTGTATCCAGCACTTCTAAACATGTCTTCAGATGGTACACATCTTTGTACTCCAGCTCCATCCAATTTGTCCTTTGCTTTATCCTGTGAGGTAACCCTATATCTTCCTCTAACCCATTTCATCTTATGTTTTAATAGTGTCTCTGTTACAACCTCGAGCCGAGACTCTTCTGTAAAGCTCGACAACATTTCTCGGAAGACCTCAACTTGCACATCGGGAAAGATAGCAGCCAGAGCATCGAGGCTATTGTTTAATTGCTTTAAATCAGGGTCCGGAGGCTCGGATTCGATGGGCACGAGCTGCTCCCATTTGCGAATATACACGTTTTCTAGAGTCTCCTTTGCAGCAGATGGTTCTGAAGAGCTTGGTTCTACGCCGGTGCTGCCTGTTGTACTCTGCGAGGTAGAGCGCCTTCGATGGGGGGCAGTTTGGCTTGAGGATTTGAGAAACCCTGAAAACACCATCATTTCGTCTGCTGCAGATGGTGATGGTTATCACATGGCTTAATGGAGGGGTTTTATAAGCCGGCCCCTCGATATTGGCCAGATATTCGGTGCTTGTTGTTTGGTGTGAGTGTAAAAATTGTTGGGTAGTTGCTGGGTTGTGAAGCGGCCGATCACTGGCTCTGGCTGTCACAGAGGTAAGTCATCGTGTCTCCGAGCTATCCTGCATGGTACGTACTGCCAAGACATGAGACACTTCCTTTATGTTAAAGACCCTTGTACATTCAATAAATCTTATCATCATCTTAGCCATCAATAATTCTTAACAACATCCACTGCCGCTTTACCATTTAGAAATACCATGGTATTAAAGCCACCTAAAGAATTTAAAACCCTTCCCCTCACTTCGTCCAATTCTAAGTGTTGCACTGGTTGCCATACATTGGCCGGCTTCTCGATTGTTTTGCTATATTCTTTCATATGTTACAGCCTGCGAGTAAATATCCAACGCCAGCTACTTAGGCTCATTGCGAAGTCTTGAAGTTTTGCCCATTTAAGTCATGCTTCATCTCATCTCAATTTGTGATGTAAATTTCTCACCACCATATTCAACCCTATATATAAGTTGATAGTCCTAATCATTTCATTGCCTCCTATAACAAAAGGTACATCTGAGAATATGATCTCATACTTAGAAACGTGCTCAACATCATTTTAAATGGTTAAGATCGCAATACAATGGCGATATCAATGCAGCAAATAGTCGAGTACGAAGTTTAAATTTGTTTAAAGTTCCGATCTCCCAAACCCGCTCATTTAGTAGTCTCCTTTCAGATCCTTTCTGTGCTGCTCTGTGATTATTGCAAACATCATTTATACGAGTACATCATTTATCATGATGTCCTGAGCATTGAGTTATATTTGAGTTATATTTGAGTTATATTTGTTAGGCATAAATAGATCAAGGTTTGACTATGCTACAGTAGCTATCGTCAAATGGCAGACCCGCGAGATGTTTCCCAATCAAAACAATCTTTCCTTCTATAAGTGGCTCTGATTCATCCAAGTCATCCTGCTTTTAATTCGATCAGTAGAGGCTCTATGACTGGGACGGAATGTAGTCGGTTGAGGCAGAAAAGATTGCAACATACATTGGGTTTAGGCGCATCCAAAATCTCGAATATCTCTCGAACACCCTGAATGATTTTCACATCCCCATTAGATAGTAGTATTCTCGCTTTCAGTCTATGAACTTCAAATTTTGGCTCAATTTTCTCGGCACTATCTTCTGAGTGGTTACCCGGGAGTATGGAGTTCCAAAGAACAGATCTTAGCCACGCGTCCAATTTCGTAAGGTGGCTAACGTCAAGAACTGGCACGGTCATGGTAATAGTTGAGATAGACTTGAGCAAATTAGTAAGCTCACACACCTCAATAGTATGAAAAAGGCAGCTTACCGGATCTAAGTGGCTGTGTCCCTTCTCTGTGACATCTAAAGTTCCTACATCGTCATATGCATGAAGATCCAGTATAAATCCTTCAAGGTTCGGAACTTGACCTTGCTGGGTAACATGAATTGTGGCCAGACCATTTATGGCTTCTATTCTATTTCTGACTGTGGCAAGATTTGCTTCACTTACCAGATCTGCTTTATTGATCACGATAACGTCTGCGTGGGAAATCTGAAGATGTGCAGTGGTCAGCAACGGCCCTGCGTGGACGTGGTCGTCGTCGTCTTCGTGTACAGTCTCTTCAACAGGCTCATCGAGACATTTTAAAATGTTCTTTGCATCAATGAGCGTAATGATACCGTCCAGATATATCGTGCTGCCAAGACCTTCATCGACCCAGAATAAGGGTGCTAGATTTCCAGGATCCGCTAATCCTGTTGTCTCGAGTAAGATGTAATCAAAAGCACCTCTCTTATCCATCAAGGATTCGATTGCATTGACTCCAGAGTCTCTTTATACAAGTTAGCTAGAAGTCATATATTAAGGATTAGATGTTATACTTCACAGAGCAGCAAATGCAGCCGTTGCCTACTTCAAGCCATTCTTGAACCTGTTCGCCACCTTTGTTGACAGTCAAAGCTTTTTCAATATCCGAGGCTAGATGATTATTATATATGCAGAGTCAATGTCAAAGTGCAACTCACAATTACCAAACTCTAGAAGGGAAATATATCAGCACATTTACTCATGCGACTGACGTCAAGGTTTGCTTACCGTTCAGTATCACAGCGATTTTCTTTCCATGCTTTTCATTCAGTATATAGTTAAGCAAAGTTGTTTTTCCAGCTCCCAGATATCCTGAGATAACATCAGATATACGTCTTCTATATGAGAGTTCAACTCACCGGTAACTATTGTAATAGGGACTTTGAGAGCGGAAGTGGTTTGCTCATTTTCTGGTACTTCAGTCCCTTCCAGATCAACGAGCTGTGGTGGGAGATCATCATCTTCATCAAGATTATTCTCAGCTGTTTTCTCATTCATTTTTATTTGTATCTAGTATTCAAGAACGTTGTGTTACAATGAATGCATTGAGATTTTGTAGGAAGCCAAGTCTCTCAGCCTTGTCTTGGCATGTACGGGCACGGCCTTTGTCAACACCCGCCTTGTCAACTTCACTTCATTTGTTTGTCTTCATATTCCATTATTGCAGTAAACGGGGCAGCACAAGAATAGTGAATTATGTCTCTCGCACCAAGCTCGCCCAGGCTTCCAAGCCCGCCCCCACCAACCGAAATTCAAATAGGTCCACAGTCTCCAGCACTGGGAAGTTCATCAAACCAAGAATCAGCCATGGAGCAGAGTGTAATAAATGCAAATTCTAGCCGCAGAATACATCCTGGCACCAAATCAGTTGATATGGCTGCTGGTCCGCCTCTGATACCCCTACTTGAGGTGAGTCTATATGATGGACTCCGTGTGACCATAGAAGCGGCGACTCGAAGCCCAGGAGAACGCTTCTCCTCCGTTAATGACCGCCCTCAACCAGCCGCCCACTGGAGGTTCATTTAGCACATGCTAATACATTCTACAGCTAGATTCAGCTTTCCAACTTCAAGAGCATCTCAAGGCCCTCCACTACCACTGCACTAAGCCAGATGATAGTGACAATGGCGTTGTTCCTATCAATCGCGAGACCGCCGTCACAATTGCTACTCCACCTGACGGAGTCGACAAGTCTCTTTGGCTATACGAATTATGTCGATTCCTCATAAATAAATGCAACGACTTGATTGTTGGCTTTTTGTTCGATGATCCACCATGTTCTTCTCAGACCTGCCCAGAGATGCGAGCTAGCGAGTGGCAGTTTCTCTGTGCTGTACACGAGTCTCCAAAGAGTTGCTGTGCTATCGACTACTGCTGCCATACACTCGATTGGGCTACGAATATTGTCACAAGTCAAACCATATTCCCAAGTCGACTGAGCCTCGGATCTGGAAACTCAGACGCCGGCGTCAAGCATCTAGTCAATATATTCAGACGTTTACACCGAATATTCGCTCATGCATGGTTCCAGCACAGAGATGTCTTTTGGAGGATCGAAATGCAGACCGGACTATATGTTTTATTCAAAATGGTATGCGACAGCTATGAGCTCCTGCCAGCAGAAAATTACAAGCTTCCTCCTGAGGCTGAGGGCCTGGAGCCTGCTGAGGAAACCAAAAAGGCCGCCACACCTTCGATATTGAAGCCCGAGGTAGCTGCCAGTAACAAACCAGCCGTGGAGGAGGCCTTCCTTAGTATTGGTAGCCTTGGTAGTGTTGGAAGAACAAATACCCGCCGGCATATCCGGCAATCACCTTCTGTCGGCTCTGCAGTGACCACAGTCCTCGAGTCTGAAGATGAAGAAGATCCGAATTTAGCCCGAAAGCTAGGTAGTCTCCATATTGCAGAGGAGGAAGCGGAAGCGGAAGTTCCGGTTATCGTTGAGTCTTATGAGGTAAGCTATTCTGCAGCTTCAAATCTAGGTGGCTCTGGATAGATAGCATCACTAACATCTTTCTAGATGGACAAAAATCACGAAGACAACGATGTCCAACAATCTGAGGAACCAACCTTAGAATCAGAGTCTATTGAGCACGAGGACACGGAAGTGGAAGAAGAACCAAGTGCAGTTGACGACTCACCACCTAACTCCACAACATCTTCATGGGATCGGATGTCCTCTGAGTCTTTGGAGGATAAGTTAGAAAGTTCGGAAACAGACGAGACTGCGAAGGATGGGCATCTCCCAGAGACCAACGCTGCTGAAGCTCATGAATATGAGAGCAAGGAGGAGTCTCAGCTACTACCTTCGGTTCCTATAGAAGACTCTAGCGTGTCAGAAACAGAAGCGGACAACGTCAAGGAAGTTGATGAGCCAGAAGCCGTAGTGGAGACGAAGGAAGTCAAGGCCGCTGACGAATAATGAACCCTTGGGAGGTGCTGTTAATGTTTTGTATTACTAGATACCCTTGACAAATTTACATGCCATGATGAGCATAAATCCCTTAAGATCTGGACTGAAGGGTTTTGATCGCACTCCTAGAGGGGGCCTTGAAAATCCATTGCTATTGACCATGTCCACATCAAGCTTTATTTTTATCTACGAGACATCGATCCCTTCCTCCCGTATCTGAGAATCAACTTGACGATTCTGTTCTTCAGTTCAAAAGACGCCGCGCGGCTTTGTGCTGGAAAGTCCCGGTCATCAGTTCGAGGCCGTCCGGGCCCATTCTAGATACAGGGTTGATATCGTTCACCTTCAATTTGGACTAACTTCCCAGTCGGTGGTGTGTTACCCAAGTTGGATGACATGTCGAGGTTGAAGTCACCTACGACTGTACCATTTCCGTGGGAATGCGCTCTCTCTCTCTCTCTCTCTCTCTCTCTCTCTCCCTCCCTCCCTTTCTCGTAACTCTTTGCATTTGACCATTTCAGCTTCGCGAGTCCCAATTAGCAAACCCCCACCCAAGATGAAAGAAAAAAAA
>Ga0247810_10001355_pt1 | contig 15636 bp, 9 predicted proteins | sample UWRJL119311C1_FD_179918 | JGI IMG/M metagenome (GOLD analysis project Ga0247810, IMG submission 179918) | Plant litter microbial communities from Arlington Agricultural Research Station in Wisconsin, United States - UWRJ-L119-311C-1 | ecosystem: Environmental > Terrestrial > Plant litter >...
TATTCCTGATATCGATTTTATTAAAGTCATTTTTATGAGTTATGGTTACCAATTACAAATATAGAAAAGTTACTAAGGTTCTTAGTGACTAAGTGGCTAAGAATTTTAAAAAAAGGTTCTAAGTTGCTGAGATGCTAAGTTGCTAAGGCTTTTTAAAGAAGCTCCTAAGATTTTAAAAAAAGGTTCTAAGTTGCTGAGATGCTAAGTTGCTAAGGTTTTTAAAAAAGCTACTAAGATTTTAAAAAAAGGTTTTAAGTTGCTGAGATGCTAAGTTGCTAAGGTTTTTTTTTTAAAAGCTACTAAGATTTCAAAAAAAGGTTCTAAGTTGCTGAGATGCTAAGTTGCTAAGGTTTTTTAAAAAAGCTACTAAGATTTTAAAAATAAACTAAAATGTTAAGTTTATATTGTGAAGTCTTATTATAAAAGGATCTAAAAAAGTTTTCATACTTTTACTAAAACAAACTTAGTTTCTTAGCCACTTAGAACCTTAGCCACTCAAAAAAAACAATGAATTTCCTAGCCCACATTTATTTGTCCGGAGACAATGATTTAATTAAAATTGGCAATTTTATGGCCGATGGAATTCGCGGGAAACAATTTGAACATTTTCCTGATGAAGTTCAAAAAGGTATTATTTTGCATCGCTCCATAGATACTTATACCGATTCGCATGATGTTTTTAGACAAAGTACCAAACGTTTACATGAAAAATACCATCATTATGCCGGCGTTATTGTCGATATTGTTTACGACCATTTTCTAGCCAAAAACTGGGAAAAATATTCAGATGAAAAACTGGAAGATTTCATTAATCGATTCTACCAATCATTACATGAAAATTATGATATTCTTACCGAAAAAACACAAGGTTTAATGCCTTATATGATCGAAAGAAACTGGCTTTTGAGTTATCAAACCGTAGAAGGAATTCATAATATCCTGACTCAAATGGACCGAAGGTCTAAAAACCTATCAAAGATGCAGTTTGCAAGTGCAGAACTTGTAGAATTCTACTCTGAATTCGAACAGGAGTTCACGCTCTTTTTTGAAGATATAAAAGCTCATTCAAAACAAAAATTACTTTCCTTATAAAATCAACCCGATTCTATAAAACAAAACACGAATCTTTTTATGAAAAAAATAGTCTTTCTATTCGGCTTTATCTCTATATATAGTTTTGCGCAACAAACTGCAAAACCAACCGGATTAGTAGCTACAAAAGCGATGGTCGTTTCGGCGCGCCAGGAAGCCTCAAAAGTAGGTGCCGAAATTATACAAAAAGGCGGAAATGCATTTGACGCTATGGTTGCCACCGAATTAGCATTGGCAGTTGCATACCCTTACGCAGGAAATTTAGGTGGTGGTGGATTTATGGTTTACAGAAAAGCAAACGGCGAGGTGGGATCTTTAGATTATCGCGAAAAAGCGCCATTGGCAGCAACAAAAGATATGTTTCTGGATAAAGAAGGAAATGTCATAAAAGGTAAAAGTACCGAAACTGCTCTTGCCATTGGTGTTCCAGGAACTATCGCCGGAGTTTTTGCTGTTCATAAAAAATTAGGTTCTATGCCCATGTCTGAAATTCTAAAACCTGTTATTGCGTTGGCAGAAAAAGGCGTTGTTGTAACCCAAAAACAAGAAAAAAGACTTCAGGCTTATCATGATGCGATTGTAAAAATAAATGGTCCTAATACATTATTAGCGAGTAATTTTAAAGAAAATGACACCATAAAATATCCTGCTCTTGCCAATACTTTAAAACGCATTGCAAAAAACGGAAGAAATGAATTCTATAAAGGCGAAACGGCTAAAATCTTAGTAAATTATATTCAGAAAAAAGGTGGAATTATAACGCTTAAAGATTTAGAAAAATACGAAGCCAAATGGAGAAAGCCATTACAATTTACTTATAAAGATTTAAAAATTACTTCGATGGCGCCACCAAGCAGCGGCGGAATCTGTCTGGCGCAAATCATGAAAATGATTGCTCCTTATGATTTAGCCAAAATGGGACATAACTCTGAAGAATCGATTCAGGTAATTGTTGAAGCAGAAAGAAGGGCTTACGCAGACAGAAGTCAGTTTTTGGGAGATCCTGATTTTGTAAAAATTCCGATTAACGGATTATTATCTGATTCTTATTTAAAAGGCAGAATGTCAACTTTCGATACAAACAAAGCCAGTTTATCATCCGAAATAAAAGAAGGAAAAGTAAATTTTAACGAAAGTACCGAAACTACTCATTATTCAATTGTTGATGCACAAGGAAATGCCGTTGCTGCAACCACAACCCTTAACGATGGTTACGGATCTAAATATTATTGTGATGAATTGGGTTTCTTTTTGAATAATGAAATGGACGATTTCAGCGCCAAACCGGGTTCTCCAAATATGTTTGGTCTGGTAGGAAATGAAGCGAACAGCATCGCACCACAAAAAAGAATGCTTAGCTCCATGACACCAACAATTGTCGAGAAAAATGGCAAATTGTTTATGGTTGTAGGTTCTCCGGGAGGATCTACGATTATTACAAGTGTATTGCAAGCTATTTTAAATGTTTACGAATACAATTTAAGCATGCAGGATGCTGTAAATGCGCCGCGTTTTCACCATCAATGGTTACCGGACTTAATTACTTTTGAACCCAATGCTTTCGATAAAAATACGATCGACAAACTAAAAGCAAAAGGATATTTAATCAACGAAAAAACAACTCCGGTAATTGGTAAATTAGACTGTATATTAGTTTTACCAAACAACACTCTCGAAGGGGGCGCAGATTCACGAGGAGACGATACAGCAGTTGGTTTTTAATTTAATTACAGATTTCTATTTAAAATTAAACATTATCAGCTAAATTTGTAGTTTACCTAACTTTTACAAACAGAATGCTAAAAAAATATTTCAGAAGACTCGAAAGCATCATCGCTTTGGCACAATCATTAATGACTCCAAAGCAGTTTATTTTTTTATCAAGTGTTTTAATTGGTGTTTCCTGCTCTTTGGCGGTAATTGTTCTTAAAACCTTTGCTCACAGCGTTTTCTCTTTTGCAACTTACATCAACGGTATTTTAAAACTGAGTTTCATTAATAGTATCCTTCCAATTGTTGGAATCGTGCTGACTGTTTTTGTGGTAAAAAGGGTTCTTAACGGAAGCATCGAAAAAGGAACTTCTCAGATTTTATATGCTGTTGCAAAAAAAGCCAGTATTATTCCGAAAAAGCAGATGTATGCTCAAATCGTTACCTCTTCCCTTACGGTTGGTTTAGGAGGTTCTGCAGGTTTAGAAAGCCCAATTGTGATTACAGGAGCAGCGTTTGGATCCAATTTTGCCCAAAATTACAAGTTACCCTATAAAGACAGAACATTACTTATTGGCTGTGGAGTTGCTGCCGGAATTTCGGCTGCTTTTAATGCTCCAATTGCCGGAGTTCTTTTTGCTATAGAAGTTTTATTAGTCGACGTAAGTATTTCGGCATTTACGCCTATTATGATTTCTGCCGCGACCGGTGCTTTGGTTTCTGCTATCGTTTTGGATGAAACTATTTTATTATCGTTTAAAAAACAAGAAGCTTTTAACTATCATAATATCCCTTTTTATGTTCTTCTAGGAATTCTAACAGGTTTTATAGCCGTTTATTATGCTCGAAATTTTCAAAGAGTCGAACATTATTTTTCAAATTTAAAAGTGGGGCCGTACAGAAAAGCATTAATTGGTTCTTCATTATTGGCCTTACTTATTTTTATATTTCCAACACTTTTTGGAGAGGGTTATGAAAGCATCAAAACCTTATCTGAAAGTGATCCCGGACAAATATTAGACAATACTTTATTTGCTGATTTTAGAAATAATCAATGGGTGTTGCTTCTTTTTGTTGGGTGCACAATGATGGTAAAAGTCTTCGCTTCAGGACTAACACTGGGAAGTGGTGGAAACGGAGGGAACTTTGCTCCTTCCCTATTTTTAGGATCTTACTTAGGTTACTTTTTCTCGAAATTTATCAGCCTTATTGGTTTATCAAAATTACCGATTAGTAATTTTACAATGGTTGGAATGGCCGGTATCCTGAGCGGATTATTTCATGCACCGCTTACTGCCATTTTCTTAATTGCCGAAATTACCGGAGGTTATAGTTTGATGATTCCGCTGATGATTGTTTCCTCGATAAGTTTTGCTATTTCTAAACGTTTCGAAAAATATTCGCTTGATGTAAAAGGTTTGGCTAAAAAAGGTCATGCTTTTACAAGTAATAAAGACTCTAATATTCTTTCTACTTTAGATATTGATACTATTATTCAATGTGATTATTTAACAGTTCATCCGGATGAAAATTTAAGCAAACTGGTTGATCTTATTTCACACTCGAATCAGGTTGTTTTTGCTGTTGTCGACAATGAAAAAGATTTGGTTGGAGTTGTTCATTTTAATGATATTCGGGAAATTATATTCAATAACTATCGAGTTAAATATACTTTGATCAAAGATGTAATGAAAACACCTTTGGCAACGATTTCATCTACTGACAGTATGGAAATTGTGATGAAAAAATTCGAGCTATCAAAATCGGCTTTTCTTCCTGTTTTACGAAACGGAAAATATTTCGGATTTATTTCTAAGTCTATTGCACTTGAGGCTTACAGAACAAAGCTTCGTTCTATGACTATTGAATAAAGTTGTTTTCAAAAATTCTAAAATAAGGTTATCTTTTCTTTCCAAAAACCAAATACCACCAAAGTTTATTATGAAAATTAAAGCCATTATTATTGATGACGAATCGCATGCTCGTAGTTTCTTAAAAAAACTATGTGATTTCTATTATGAAGATAAAATTGAAATAGTTGATCAATGCAATTCTGTTTCATCTGCTTTAATTTCAATAAAAAAACACGCACCAAATCTCGTTTTTCTGGATATTCAGATGCCGGATGAAAATGGTTTTGAATTGCTTTCTCATTTTGAAAGTTTACCATTTGAAATTATTTTTACAACAGCCCACAAAGAATATGCGATCGAAGCTATTCGTAAAAGCGCTTTAGACTATTTGTTAAAACCAATTGATGTCTTAGATTTTAAAGCTGCAATTAGCCGATTAGATTCTGTTTTAGAAAAAAAACAAAGCATCAACAAATATGAACTTCTAACTGAAAATTTAAATCATCCAAATTCAGGAAAACAAAGAATTGCATTTCCTACTAAAGTTGGTTTTGATGTGGTTCAAATCAATAAAATTATTTTTTGCAAATCTGACGGCTCTTACACTTTCATTCAAACCACAGAACAACAACATTATACCTCAAAATCCTTTAAAGAAATTTGCGAATTATTAGAATTTGAAAAACAATTTCTAAAAGTTCATAGAAGTTATTTAGTGAATGCTGATTATGTTAAAAATTTTAAATCTGAAGATTTTGTTTTAGAAATGACTTCAGGTGATGAAATTCCGGTTTCAGATCAAAAATTTAGAAAAAACAACCTTATTGATGCTATCACAAAATAAATTTCTTTTTTGTGCATATCTCTTTTTGCTTCCAATTATTACAATTGGTCAAAATTTTCCTTCCAGAAACTTTACTACTTCAGATGGTTTGCCAAATAATGCCGTTCGTGCCTTATTTTTAGATTCTAAAAAAATTTTATGGATAGGAACTGAAAATGGAGTTTCAAGAATGGAAAACGGAACTTTTACCACTATTGATGAAAGTAACGGATTAGGCCATAACAGTTGCTGGGATATTACAGAAGATAACGACGGAAATATGTGGTTTGCCAGTTATGGCGGTGGTGTTAGTAAATTTGATGGCGAAAAATTTACTATTTTCAGAATGAAAGATGGACTTTTAGCCAATAAAACAAGAAAAATTTTTCCGTTCAAAAACAAAATTTATGTTGGTACAGAGCAAGGTGTTTCTATTATTGATATAAAAACAAACAAGCTAATTACGCCTAAAGTCCCTGAGCACAAAGAGGATTTTATTTCCTTAGCCTTTGTGACCTATAGAGACGTTGTCTATTTTACCTCTACTTTTGAAGGTTTATTTAAAATTGACGAATCTTCTCCAATTCCGCGTATTGTTCCGGTTGTCTTACATAAAAATTCATATTCATTAGGGCTATTTGGCTCGACACTTTACAGCGGAAACGAAACATACATTAATAAATATGATTTTGATGAAATTTTAAGCGGAAACAAATCATCTGTAAATTTTGGAAAATCATTTGTATGGCAATTTGCAAAAGACAACAGAAACACCATTTTTGCCGCTGCCTGGGGTGTTTATACTCCAGACGGAGGACTTTATAAGATTGCAGATGATAAGATGACGGATGTTTCTAACATCTACGGAATTGACTCTAAAGTTCTATTGAATGTGGTATATGATAAATTTAATGACATACTTTATGTTGGTTCGAACGACAATGGAATTTATCAGGTAAGATTAGATCAGATCATTAATTATAATCCATTCAAATCAACATCAATTATAGATTTTGAAAATTTCAATCATGATAAATTGATTTTACATAACAAAGGATTAAAAGTTCTAAATGCAAAACAAGAAATTACAAATTCGATTTCTCTTGAAGATTTTAAGAAAACTGAAATGCTTTTTTATAAAAAAAGACAAAACATCTTAAAGAAACAATCGGCAGAATCAAGAGATTTTGAATTGAATTTTAATATTCCAACAAATGAAATTGAGTTTTACGAAATTGTAAAAAATCAAAATTCGTTATGGATAAATAGCAACATAGGAATTTTTGAAATTGATAAAAATTATAAAATAGTCCATTACTTGCCCAAACACAGTTTAAAAATTGGTTTTGGTTATGATAATAAATTAATTGAAACCATTACGTATGCAGGAGTTCGCGTGTACGAAAATTTAAAAACTTTAGAAAATACACATTACTCCAAATTCAATAAAAACACGCCTCAATACATCGTGAAAATTTTAACCAACAATAACAAAACCTATCTTTTATCTGTTTTTAACGGAATTTATGTTTATGAAAATGGTCAGTTTCGATCGTATTTAGCCGATGGAATCTGGAAAGAAAAAAAATTCAAACACATTACAAAAAACAACAAAGGACAACTAATTCTGGCCGCTGAGTTTGGCGATGTTTTTATAGTTGATGATTCAAAATCTTTCAAAATCCTTAAAACGATTTCAAAAAAACAAATTATTGGTAATACTATTTTATTTCTTGAATCCTACAAAGATTATGTTTTGATAGGTACAGAAAAAGGTATTAATATTTATAAAGATGGTATTGTAAGACTTATTGACAAAGAACAAGGTTTAAAAGATTGCAGAATAACCACTTCTCAAATTTTTGACAACACATTATGGCTGGGCACTCAAAAAGGATTTTACACCATAGATCTCAACCGTTTAATTGCTACTCAGTTGACAGTTTCTGAAATCGGGATCAGTAAAATTGCAATAAACAATATTCCTTTAAAATCTTCGTCTTATAAATGGTTCAAATACAACTCAAAGCAACTTGTTTCAGACTATAAGCATAATTCATTTTCGATTGATTTTGTTCCAAAAGGACATCCTTTTCCTAACAAACTAAAATTTAGATATCGTTTAAATAATAACAATCGTTGGAGTCCGTATACAGAAAAAACTAATTTATTCCTCCCGTATTTACCTTACGGAAACTACAATGTAGAGATTGAAGTTTTTGATATGAATGCAGGAAAATCAAAAGTATTTACGATTTTACAGCTATATATTCAGCCGCCGTTTTGGTTAAGTTGGTGGTTCATTATTCTAATCATTACTGTTTTTACCGCAGTAATTGCATTTGTTTTTCTTAGAATAAAAAGAAAATCAAACGAAAAAACAATCATTCAGCGTCGTATTGCCGAAACCAAACTCGAAGCATTGCTCAGTCAAATGAATCCGCATTTTACTTTTAATGCTATGAACGCCATTCAGGATTTCATTATAAGTAACGACATCGAAAACTCACTGCTTTATATTAGCGAATTTTCGAAGTTAATTCGTAAAACACTCGAAAACTCATCAAAACAAAAGATTACTATTGATGAAGAAATAGAATATCTTCAGGCTTACATTAAGATTGAGAACATGCGTTTTGATAATCGAATAGATTTCGGAATTCAAATTTCACCAGAAGTAGATACTTGTTTTACCAAAATTCCCACAATGCTTTTACAGCCTTTTGTAGAGAATGTTTTTGTTCATGCTTTCAACGAATCGAGTATTTCTCCGAAGCTAATAATTTCGTTTAAAATGATTTCAAACACTCTTTTAGAATGTAAAATTATAGACAACGGAATGAGTTTAAATGCAGCTAAAAAAAGCAAACTCCATCAATCAAAAGGAATTCAGCTTACCAAAGAGCGTCTTTCATTATTGCAAGACCTAAAAAATGAATCTATCAAAATTGATTTTACCGAAAATAAAGGTACAACCGTAACCATTTTACTTTTGGTATAATTCCTTTTATTTAAAATTCAAAAGCACTTATCAAATTTTGGTAAGTGCTTTTTTTGTTTATAGTACAGAAAGATCCTTTCGTGCTAAATAAATGGGTATTTAAAAGATAACTCATCTACCGACTTACTGACACTCTATTTTTGAACAACATAAACTTTTCTAAAAACAAAATATGCCAAACATATTTGGACTGTTTGAAACGATTTTAAAAATTAATTAAATGAAAAAATTACTATTAGCAGCCTTAATGACAATAGGGCTAAACGCTAATGCACAAAGAGCTTCATCTGGCACTCAAAGAATTCCTGATAAAAAGCCTAACTCGGCAACTACTAAACTTATTCCTTCAGTTTTAAAACCTTTAGAATCACTTTCCGATATTCAGATTGCTAATGCTTTATATGTAGAAATTGGTCTAGATGATTATGAAAGAGCAAACAACCATATTTTAGAATCGTATATAAATGGTAGTTCTAAAGTTGTCAATATTGCAGAGATCATTCACAATAATAAGAAGCTCTACCTAATTGACAGGTTATGTGAAGACGAATGTCCATACGGGAATAATGTTGAATCTTATGAGGATAAAGGTGAGAAAAGGTCAACTGTTACTAAACCTTATTATGGAGGTTATACAGGCAGTAGTGAATCTTGGGTATCGCGCCTTAATCAGGAAGAAGTGAATAAATTTAGAGTGAGTTCCAGAGACAAAACACCTATAAAATTAGAAGCTTGTAATATTTCTGTGATTTGCCAGAAAGAAGGAGATTCTTTGTTGGAAACATTACGATTGGGTAATGACAGTGTATCACAGTATTTCATAAAAGGAACACATAATTATGTTTTATCTGTTGATAGATCAGGTAAAGTTACGAATGTAAGATCAAAAGACAAGATCGATAACAATCAACCATCTAATAACTACAACATCTGTAGTGAAAGGCTTATTGAAAAGATAATGAATTTCAAATTCATAGACGATCTTGATGCCCCAACATCTCGCATTTATAAAATAACTGTTAAAGCAAAAACTAGAAATTCAGATTCTGATGTTGCTAAATTTATTCATAAGGAACAAACTTATTTATCCAATTCTGATCCTGGTAGAAAATTCTATACTGATAGTATCAGTGCAGAATCAAAAATGAATGATGCCCTAAAAAACCGCGATTTGATAAAGTCCAGAATGGATTCTATAGCAAAAAGTTTAGTAAAAAAGAGAAATGACATTATAGAAGAGTTTAAAACTAATTACGCTGCTTACGTTGAGAAAGACAGACAAAGACTTATTAAAGAAGAATTTGGAGGAAAACTTGACCCTAGAGCTACTAGTTATGACCGTACATTAGACATGATTTTAGCTCAGGCAAATGCCAATACCAATGAAAAATTCCAAAATCTGGAATCTTCAACCTACAGAGATGTTAGCAATGGCCTCGAAGGAATAAATGAAGAATATGAAGAGGCACATCATATTTTTATTGATCTAAAAAACACATATGATGCTTTTAAAAACTTTGAGGAATATATAATCTTTCATCAACAATAACTTTTTTTTATTATGAATAAAGAATTTTACAAAACAAGTACTTCGATTGGCGCATTATTAGTATTGATTGGATTTATTTTACCCTGGTATTCAGCAGGCATTATAAGTTTTTCTGGATATGATATTCCAAAAATGGCAGAGATTGCTAAAAATATTTCTGAGCATTTCTCAGGCAACAGCGATGGTTCTAACTTATACAAGTTATATTATGCACTTTATCTTTTCCCAATACTTTCAATTTATTTATTGTATTGTGAATATAGTCAAACCAATAAATTTAAAAATATTGCAAAATTAGGTATATCGTTACTTATGATTGGGTTAATTTTTTATCAGATAATTGAAAATAATGACATCTCAAAAATTATAAAATTTTTAGGTTACGGTTTCTTTATGACATTTGCAGGATCGTTTTATTTTACATTTAAACTTATAAAAGAATTTAAGACAGACCTAAACTACACGCAGAAGATTCTTAATACATTAAAAACTAATATATCAAATTGGTTCGTTAAAAATAAAAAAAATATAACAATCTCTTCAATTATTGTAGTGATAGCAATTCTACTATTTTCATTTATTCATAAAAACTCATACGATAAAGTAATTATTGCTTTTAAAAACCAAAATTGGAATGAAGTAAAATTAAATTACATTCAGCTAAATTCAGATATCGCAGATGAAAAATTACATTTAAATCAAGATGAGAGATTTAAAATAGAAACCATTTATAGCCTGACTAATAAATTAGAGTTGATAGAAAATTTCAAACAAAAGTTCAAATCAATAGATAAAGAAATAACAAGTTCATTTTTTCCTTTGAATCTTGAATGGAATGATTTACAATACACAAATAATGATATAAGTGACGCAGAAAAAGCAGACATTGATATTTCTCAATTACAAAAGATTTATTCCAATATTAACGATGATTTCAAATTATCCTATGCTGAAAGTATTGTAAATGATGATAAGAACAAACAGTACTTGAAAGGAAACATTGAATTTAATGAAAAAAAACAATTAATTGATAAAGTAGTTTCAAATATCAATATGCTAATAGATCAGGTACATAATAAAAAAAGTACAACTGTAAATAAACGAATCGATTTAATAAATAAAGAACTTTCTGAGTATAAAAAAAGTAGTACTGGGATAGCTCAAAATTTAGAAAAATCAACATTAAATTTAGAACCATTTACATTTAACGATAAAGAAGGAGAGTTTGACAACGGTTATTCTGAAAACAAAAAGATGTTTGAAGAAAAAAAATATACTGCTTATCAATCAACATATAACAAACGTCGTTTTACTATCTACATTAATAATAAAAAAGAGGTTTTAGAATTAGATGAAAATCAAGATGAAACTTATATAAATAAAGATTATTCACTAACAATGAACTTTACCAAAAGACTAGACGATAGTCCAAGTGAAGATCAAGGCGAGGCAATATATGCTTTAACAGTTAAAAATTTAAAAACTTATAAAGAAATAACAAAAGAAGTTTATTGCTACTGCAATTTTTTCTAGCTATAATTTAACTTTTACCTTACATTACATACAAACGCTGACCACTTTAAGTCAGCGTTATTTTGTTACTAATTGTAACATAAAGTTTTGCTATCGAGCACAAAAAGAATAAATCAAAGTGGTAACTTTGCGTTTTGCTCAAAATTATGTTAGAAAAAGACAATACTATTGAAGTTCTTGGTGCAAGAGTTCATAATCTAAAAAATATAGACATTTCTATTCCGCGTGAAAAACTGGTGGTTATTACTGGTTTGTCAGGTTCGGGAAAATCGTCTTTGGCGTTTGATACCATTTATGCCGAGGGACAACGTCGTTATGTAGAAACTTTTTCGGCTTATGCCAGACAGTTTCTTGGCGGATTAGAACGTCCGGATGTAGACAAAATCGATGGTCTTTCGCCAGTAATTGCGATCGAACAAAAAACAACCAGTAAGAGTCCGCGTTCAACCGTAGGAACTATTACAGAAATATACGATTTCCTGAGACTTTTATATGCTCGTGGTGCTGACGCTTACAGTTACAACACAGGTGAAAAAATGGTTTCGTATTCTGACGATCAGATCAAAGATTTGATTATTCAGGATTTTAAAGGAAAACGCATCAATATTCTAGCTCCAATTATTAGAGCAAGAAAAGGTCATTATGCCGAGTTATTCCAGCAAATAACCAAACAAGGTTTCCTAAAAGTTCGTGTAAATGGCGAAGTGCAGGATTTGGTTTCAGGAATGAAACTGGATCGTTATAAAACGCATGATATCGAGATTGTAGTCGACAGAATGTTGATCGAAGATACAGAAGATAATCAAAAAAGATTATCTGAAAGTATCAATACTGCTATGCATCATGGCGAAAATGTTTTGATGATTCTAGACCAGGATACCAATGAAGTTCGTTATTTCAGTAGAAATTTAATGTGTCCTACAACCGGAATTTCGTATCAAAACCCAGAACCTAATTTATTCTCGTTCAACTCCCCAAAAGGAGCTTGTCCGCATTGTAACGGATTGGGAACGGTTCACGAAATCAACGTGAAAAAGATTATTCCAAATCCTAAATTATCGATTAAAGCAGGTGGTTTTGCTCCGCTTGGCGAATATAAGTCATCGTGGATTTTTAAACAGCTGGAAGTTATTGGAGAGAAATTCAGTTTCAAGATAACCGACCCGATTGAGAAAATTCCGGAAGAAGCCATGACCATGATTTTACATGGTGGAAAAGATAAATTCGTTGTCAATTCTAAAGATTTAGGAGTTACACGCGATTATAAAATAGATTTTGAAGGAATCTCGCATTTCATTAAAAATCAGTTTGACGAAACTTCTTCAACCACTATAAAACGTTGGGCAAAAGATTTTATGGATGAAGTAAATTGTCCCGTTTGTGATGGTTCGCGTTTGAAAAAAGAAGCTTTATTTTTTAAAATAAACGGAAAAAATATCGTTGAATTATGCGATATGGATATCTCTGATCTGACTGTTTGGTTTCAGGATTTAAACAAACATTTATCAGACAAACAACTTTTAATTGCTTCAGAAGTAGTAAAAGAAATCAAAGACCGTTTGAATTTCCTTATGAATGTTGGTTTGAATTATTTGGCTTTAAGCCGAAGCTCGAAATCACTTTCGGGAGGTGAAGCACAACGTATTCGATTAGCGACTCAAATTGGTTCTCAATTGGTTGGTGTTTTATATATTCTGGACGAGCCAAGTATTGGTTTACATCAAAGAGACAATGAAAAACTAATTCATTCTTTGGAACAATTACGCGACATAGGAAACTCGGTTATTGTGGTAGAACACGATAAAGACATGATCGAACGTGCTGATTATGTTATTGATATTGGCCCAAAAGCAGGTAAATACGGAGGAGAAATCATCAGTATTGGAACTCCTGCAGAAACTTTAAAATCAGATACAATTACCGCTCAGTATTTGAACGGTAAAATGAAATTAGAGATTCCAAAAGAACGCCGTAAAGGAAATGGAAAATTCCTTAAACTAACCGGAGCAACCGGAAACAACTTAAAGAATGTTTCGATTGAATTGCCTTTAGGACAATTAATTTGCGTTACGGGAGTTTCAGGAAGTGGAAAATCGACTTTGATCAACGAAACGCTCTACCCTATTTTGAATGCGTATTATTTTAATGGTGTTAAAAAACCACAGCCTTATAAAAAGATTGAAGGTCTTGAACATATTGACAAAGTTATTGATATCGACCAAAGTCCGATTGGGAGAACGCCACGTTCGAATCCGGCGACTTATACAGAAGTTTTTACCGAAATTAGAAACTTGTTTACCATGACTTCTGAAAGTATGATTCGTGGTTACAAAGCGGGACGTTTTAGTTTTAACGTAAAAGGCGGACGTTGCGAAACCTGTGAAGGTTCAGGAGTTAGAACTATCGAAATGAATTTTTTACCGGATGTTTATGTAGAATGTGAAACCTGTCAGGGAAAACGTTTTAACAGAGAAACATTAGAGATTAGATACAAAGGAAAATCAATTTCGGATGTATTGAATATGACGGTTGATGAAGCGGTTCCGTTTTTTGAGAACATTCCGAAGATTTACAGAAAGGTAAAAACGATTCAGGATGTTGGTTTAGGTTATATCACACTTGGTCAGCAAAGTACAACACTTTCGGGTGGTGAAGCACAACGTATTAAACTAGCCGGAGAATTGTCTAAAAAAGATACCGGAAATACGTTTTATATTCTAGACGAACCTACAACTGGTTTGCACTTTGAAGATATTCGTGTTTTAATGGATGTAATCAATAAATTGGTCGATAAAGGAAACACCATCCTGGTTATCGAGCATAATATGGATGTGATAAAACTTGCGGATTATATTATTGATATTGGCCCTGAAGGAGGAAAAGGCGGCGGACAATTGATCGCTAAAGGCACTCCTGAAGAAGTAGCGAAAAATAAAAAAAGCTATACGGCGAAGTTTTTGAAAAAGGAATTGGAGTAAAATATATCTACAAAATGAACGGATTAAAATACGTCTCTACAAAATTGATCGAGCCGAAAGCTCTTTTAAATTTTTGAACATTCATAAAAAAATTCATGAAACAAGAACTAGAAATCCCTGAGGAACAAAAACAAATAGTTTTAAAGAGAATTGAAAAAAGCAGAATTTCACCTGAAAGAATGTTAGATTGGGATGAAGTTTCAAATAGTCTAGTTGTAAATCTGATCAATTAAAGTAATTATCTCTATTAAAGTTCTGGAGGAACAACCAATTTTGTAGCAACGGATTCTAATCCGTTGCTACAAAATTACATCGCAAAACTAGTCTCCTGATTAACTAGATTGTGAAAGTAAACAGATAAAGAATTGGCGATTTTGCTTACGGAGTTTCTTGCGGAGATCCCTCGTTCCTCGGGATGACAAGATTGTGGTTGTGGATGACGAAAAATGATTAAAACCAATCTATTAATATCACAAAATATCGAAATCATTATTATGCCTATCAACTTATTGATAATGAATCCCCAACCAAAAACATTCATACAGAAATGTTACATTTAAATTAATAAATCCCCATTTCTGTAACAATTCTCGAAAAAAGCAGTAATTTAGTACGCCCTTTTTGTCAAAGTTTTTGATTTTGGCAATTTTTTATGGGCTAAAAACAATGTTTTAATTGAAAACTGGTGCCCTAGCCCTGATGGGAGCGGCATCCTTTTATGGTGGGGTTCACCATAAAAGATACAGTGGACAGCAGGAAATAGCTCCTAATTCGACTCCGCTCAGTATGACAATATCATTACGCTCAGGATGACAATTTAAAAACGACACAGCTAAAAATAAAAATATAAATAATTAAAATACCTAAAATGAGATTAGAAGATTTTGATAATGATGAGGACAAAGTGATTCAGGATCGTTTGAAACAAAAAACGTGGAATGAAATTAGAACAAATGATAGCTGGGCGATTTTTAAAATCATGGCCGAGTTTGTAAACGGTTACGAAAGCATGGGACGTATTGGTCCGTGTGTATCTATTTTTGGTTCGGCGAGAACAAAACCGGACGATAAATACTATTTATTGGCAGAAAAAATTG
>Ga0247810_10001357_pt1 | contig 15616 bp, 13 predicted proteins | sample UWRJL119311C1_FD_179918 | JGI IMG/M metagenome (GOLD analysis project Ga0247810, IMG submission 179918) | Plant litter microbial communities from Arlington Agricultural Research Station in Wisconsin, United States - UWRJ-L119-311C-1 | ecosystem: Environmental > Terrestrial > Plant litter >...
ATATCCAGAATATCAAATTTTTAATTTAGATGCTCTGACTTATGCAGGAAATTTAGAGAATATTAAGGATATCGAAAATCAAGCTAACTATACTTTTGTAAAAGGAGATATAGTAGACGAAACTTTTATAAACGAACTTTTTTCAACTCATAATTTTGATGGGGTTTTGCATTTAGCAGCAGAGTCACATGTTGACCGCTCTATTGAGGATCCTTTAGCGTTTGTAAAAACAAATGTTATTGGAACAATGAATTTGTTAAATGCAGCTAAAAAGCAATGGAAAGATAATTTTGAAGGCAAAAGATTTTATCACATTAGTACAGATGAAGTTTATGGTTCATTAGGTAGTGAGGGACTTTTTACAGAGACTACTCCATATGACCCTAATTCTCCTTATTCTGCTTCAAAAGCAAGCTCAGATCATTTTGTACGTGCTTATGGTGAAACTTATGGTTTACCGTACGTTTTAACAAATTGCTCAAACAATTATGGTTCATATCATTTTCCCGAAAAATTGATTCCACTTTTTATAAATAACATTATCAACAATAAACCGTTACCTGTATATGGTGATGGAAATTATACTCGTGATTGGTTATTTGTAGAAGATCATGCCATTGCTATTGATTTAGTCTTTCACGAAGGAAAAAATCATGAAACATATAATATCGGTGGTTTCAATGAATGGAAAAATATTGATTTGGTAAAATTATTATGCCAGATTATGGATCAGAAATTAGGCAGAGCAGAAGGAACTTCTCAACAACTGATCACTTACGTAAAAGACAGACCAGGGCATGACTTACGTTATGCTATTGATGCTTCCAAAATTAATGCAGCATTAGGCTGGAAACCTTCAGTAACTTTTGAAGAAGGTTTAGAAAAAACTATTAACTGGTACTTGAGTAATGAAGAGTGGCTGCAAAATGTAACTTCAGGATCTTATAAAGAATATTATCAGAAACAATATTCGTAAACGAAACACTAAAAGGCTAAAATTAAATTCAACTATGAAAAAAATAACATACGTTCTTACTCTATTTTTTGTTTTATCTCTTTCTATGAGTGTTAATGCTCAGGATTTGATGAAATCGAAAGATTTAAGTACAGTAAAAGTGGATTATCTTTCTGATGATGATTTAGCAAAAATTAGTGCTCAACTAAAGAGTAATAATGCAACTATCGATTCGGCAGAACCAATAGCTTTGTCTAAAGGAATGTCACAGACTGAATTTAATAAATTGAGAATTAAACTAGCTGAATATGAGAAAAAAAACTCAAATAATGCTAAAAACAAAAATAGCACTAACAATTTAAAGGCAGATAAAGATTCAGGAAGAAAGCAGGAAAACATTACGAACAATAAAGTAAAGGACTCTGCAAATGCCTTAATTTTTGGTTCTGAATTATTTGATAACCCTACATTGAATTTTGAGCCCGATTTAAAATTAGCGACCCCTATGAACTATGTACTTGGTCCTGGTGATGAATTGCAAGTTAGTGTTTTTGGAGTTCAGGAATATAATGCAAGCATTCCAGTTAGTGTCGAAGGTAAAATAACGATTGATTATGTGGGGCAAATTGCAGTTTCAGGAATGTCAATCGAGGCTGCAACTCAAAAAATCAAAGCCGCAATCGCAAGAGTTTACAGCACGGTGAGATCGGGACAATCTCAGGTAAGTGTTAGTTTGAGTCAAATTCGAACTATTAAAGTTACTATTGTTGGAGGAAAACAACCAGGGAATTATTCTATTTCCTCTTTGGCAACAGTTTACAATGCTCTGCATTTAGCTGGTGGACCAGGAAAAAATGGAAGTTATAGAAATATTGAATTAATTAGAAATAATAAAGTTTACAGAAATATTGATATTTATAGGTTTTTAGTAAAAGGGGATCAGTCCGATAATGTTAGTTTAAAGGAAAATGATGTCATTAGAATTCCAGCCTACAGTCAAAGAGTTACTGTTGAAGGTGAAGTGAAACGCCCAGGGATATTTGAAATGAAAAAAGGAGAGACCTTTGCTGATTTATTGAATTTTGCTTCCGGATTTAATGAATATGCTTATACTGCCTCTGTAAATGTTGTACAGAAAACAGGTAAGGAGTTTAAAGTTCATGATATTAACGAAAGTGATTTTAATACTTATAATCCGCAATCAGGAGACGTTTTTAAAGTTACCAAAATCCTTAATAGATTTGAAAACCGTATCAAAATTGAAGGTGCTGTTTTTAGACCAGATTTTTATTCTTTTTCTGAGGGAATGCGAATTTCAGATCTTATTACAAGAGCGGAAGGTCTTACGGAAGACGCTTACAGTAAACGAGCAAGAATAATACGCTTAAAAACAGATCTAACTACCGAAATTGTTAACGTAGATTTAGCAGCTGCACTATCAGGAGACGTTAATGCCGATATTCAATTAAAAAGAGAAGATATTGTAACTGTTTATTCTATTTTAGACTTTAGAGAAGAATACAGAGTAACTATTGATGGAGAAGTAAAAAATCCAGGAGAATATGAATATTTTGAGAATTTAACATTAAATGATTTAGTGGTACAAGTTGGAGGTCTAACAGGCTCAGCATCTAAAAGAGTTGAAATTGCAAGAATGGTGAAATCTGATATAATAGACGATGCAGACCCTAAGCGTATTGAATTAATTGAACTTGAAATCACGGCTGATAACAATGAACAAATTAAAAATTTTGTTCTGAAACCTTTTGACGTTGTCAATATTCGTAAAATGGCTGTATATGAAAAACCGCAAATGGTGATTGTTAGTGGCGCTGTAAGTTACCCTGGAAAATATGTTCTGGCAAATAAAAAAGAAACTGTGTATAATGTTGTTATGCGAGCTGGAGGATTAACATCAATTGCAAATCTTGATGGTATGAAAATTAAAAGGCCAATCAAACAAGAGCAAATAGATCAGCTTGAAAGTATAGATTTAAACTTATCAAAAAGTGATAGCTTAAATGATAAATTAACCAAAAAATTGAAAGAGGAGCTAAAATTTGCTACGATTCCTGTAAACTGGGAAAAAATCGTAAAAGATAAAAACCATTATTCGAATGTTACCCTTTTCCCAGGAGATGAAATTGAAGTTGCAGTATACAATGAAGGGGTAAAAGTGACTGGTAACGTACTTTTAACTTCTGAAATTCCTTACCGAAGTGGAAAAGGATTTAGATATTACATAGATGCAGTAGGAGGAGCAGATAGCAAAGGATGGAAGAGAAAAGCGTACATAATTTATCCGAATGGTAAGGCATCTGTGACAAGTTCATTCTTATTTTTCAGATCATATCCTAAAGTAGAACCAGATTCACAAATTGTGGTCCCACAGAAACCTGAAACTAGAAAAATGAGTACTGGAGAATGGGTGAGTATAGGAAGTGTGCTTACGAGTTTAGCATTATTAATTGTTACTGCTTTTAATAAATAATTTTGATGGAGAAACCTATTGAAAACGATAAGATATCGTTAAATGAGCTAATAGAGAAGATAAAAGAATGGTATTATTATTTACTTTCTAAATGGAAAATTATTTCATTGGCAGTAATAATTGGAGGGGGTTTAGGGCTTACCTACTCGTTATTTAAGAAACCAATTTATACAGCTACCTTATCATTTGCATTAGAAGATGATAAATCAGGCGGCGCAGGTATTGGAGGGGCATTAGGTTTAGCAAGTTCTTTTGGTTTAGATTTAGGTGGAAGTGGTGGTGGAATATTTACAGGATCCAATTTAACTGAGCTTTTTAAATCAAGAGCTATGGTTGAAAAAACATTATTATCTCCTGTCAATTTTAATGGAAAAACAATCTCTTTAGCCGAAATGTATGTTCAAAATAATGAATGGCGGAAAGTATGGAATAAAAAATCTGAACTGGCTACTCTGAAATTTTTACCAAATCCAAATCGTAAAAAATTTACCCGAGTTCAGGACAGTATATTGGGAGTTATGTATCATAATTTATCAAAAGGCGGATTGACAGTTGCTCAAAAAGATAAAAAAATATCAATCATAAACATTGATGTTGCTTCTACAAATGAATTATTTGCAAAATTTTTTTGTGAGGCATTGGCAAAACAAGTTGGGGACTTTTATGTAATGACAAAAAGTAAAAAAGCCAGAATGAATATGGCAATTTTAGAACGTCAGGTAGATTCTATTAGAGGAGAACTTAATGGGGCAATTACTGGAGTGGCAGTTGCCAATGATAATGCTTTTAATTTAAATCCTGCAATGAATGTTCGTCGAGCACCTTCTGCTAGGAGACAAGTTGACGTTCAGGCTAATACTGCTATTTTAACTGAATTAGTTAAGCAGTCGGAGCTGGCAAAAGTTACTTTGCGAAAAGAAACCCCACTAATTCAGGTCATCGATAGCCCAATTTTACCATTAGCAAAAGAACGTTTTGGAAGAATAAAAGGATTTGTAATAGGAGGTTTTTTAGCTGGATTTTTAATTGTGCTCTTTTTAGTTGGAAGACGAGTATTAAAATACCTGTAATATTGCTTAATACGACTCTTAAATTAACTTATATTTTAATAATTTACTTTTGAAAATTCTAATTACTGGAATTAAAGGCTTTTTAGGTCGAAATTTAATCAAAAGCCTATATAAGCATGAGCTTTTTGGTTTAGGAACCGACGAAGAAACCATCAGCAATATTCGAGTCTTTAATTCTAACAATTTAGATAAATTAGAGATGGATATTGATCTTGTTATTATTTGTCATGCAGCTGTTGCATCTGGAACTATTACTATTTCAAATGAGAAATTATTTAATGTAAATGTTTTACTGACAGAAAAAATAATTGATAAATTCAAAAGTGCTTCTCTAATTTATATCTCTACTACATCAGTTTATGACATGAATGCTGATTGTGTTACAGAATCATCAAATGTTAATCCTCAATCAAATTATTCATTGTCTAAATTATGGGCAGAAAAGATAATTTCAATTAACAAAAAATCGGTTATTTTAAGGATATCTTCAATGTTCGGAATAGGAATGAAAGAGAATACTTTGATTCCAAATTATGTAAATAAGGCAGTAAAAAATGGTTTAATTGAAGTTTGGGGAAAAGGTAGTAGACTTCAAAATTATATACATGTAGATGATGTTGTTCAATACATTAACCTAATCATACAAAATCAGGAAAACTTATACGGCAAAATACTTTTGGGTGTTTCCAAGAAACAGTATTCAAATTTAGAAATTGCACAAATTATTTTAAAAAATACAGAAGGAAAGATTAATTTTATTAATGAAGACAATTCAAAATCTTTTTGCTACAATAATAAGTATACTACTGATCTCTTAAATTGGGAGCCTCAAGTAGATATTGAAGAAAGATTAAAAAAATATATTGAATGGAAAAAAGAATATTAGTTACTGGAATTGGTGGAAATGTTGGACAAGGTATATTGCGAAATATTAGAGATTGCTTTCCGAAAATAATAATTGTGGGAGTTGATGTTGCTATTTTTACATCGGGAAATTTTCTTTGTGATAAAACTTTTCGGGTTCCCTATTCCTATGAGGATGAATATATTAAAGTTATTCAAAGTATTATTGAAACAGAAAAGATTGATTTAATTATTCCTTCTACAGATTATGAGGTTTATTATTTAGCTTTGAATAAACTGGATTTAAAAACTAATGTAGCAGTTAGTGATTATCAGATTGCAAAAATATATTTAGATAAATACGAAACTTTTTTATATCATAGAAAACATAATATTCCTTTTGCAAAATCATGGTTACCAAAAGACTATGATTTTTCTGAGAAAGAAATTATTGCAAAACCCAGAGAAGGAAGAGGATCAAGAGGAATTTTGATTAATCCTTCCAATCCTTCAGAATTGCCAGAAGGATATATGATTCAGCCTTTGGTAAAAGGAAAAGAAATTACTACTGCGGTTTATATAACTAAAGAAAATATTCTTCATTCCATTTTTACTATGGAAAGAGAATTAACTAATGGTACTACTTCTAAATCTAAAGTTATATTTGATTATGACAATGATTTGAGAATTATAATTCAAAAAATGATAGACTTAGGAGGTTTAAAAGGAAGTTTCAATTTACAGTCTATCGTTACAATAACTGGAGAAATAATTCCATTTGAAGTAAATTGCAGGATATCGGGCACAAACTCAATACGACACAATTTAGGTTTTCAGGATGTTAAATATGCCGTTCAGGAATATTTATTTGATATAAAACCAGATGAAGCAAAACCAATTAAAGGAATTGCGACTCGTATTTTATTGGATGTCGTTTATCCGGAAGCTGAGGATGAAAACAATCTTAATAATAAATTTTCACAACACGTTTTATATTAAATAGATAATGATTAAATATGTTTTCTTTGATGTTTCTGGAACTATTTTAGGGAAACCAATTTTATTTCAAAAAATTAATGAGGTTTTAAACAACTTTGGTTATATAATTTCGATTGATGAAATAAAATATAAACATAAATTGTTGTCAGAAATTATTCATTTCCCAGATAGGACAGATGTTGAATTTTATAATTATTTTAATGCCGAACTTCTCCGTTTATTAGGTATTATGCCAACTGAGGAATTATTGTCGGCCATTTTTGAAAACTGTACTTATTTGCCTTGGGAAAAATTTGAAGATTCTAAAGTTTTGACTGAAATTGAAATACCAATCGGAGTAATTTCAAATTTTAATACTACTTTAAAAGATAAATTAAATCAATTTTTTGGCCCTGTTTTTAAAGATATTCTTGTTTCTGAAGAATTAGGAATAGCTAAGCCTAAAATTGGATTTTATCAAAAGGCCTTAGATACAATCGGATATGAAGCAAGTGAGGTTTTGTATATTGGGGATTCGATGAAATTAGATATCGAACCAGCAAATAAATTAGGGATTCAGAGCTTATTAATAGATCGTGATAATTTTTATCAAAAATCGAGTTATAAAATCAGCAACCTTAATGAGATTTTAAAACATATTTAATGAAAACACTTGCTATCATTGGAAGTGGAGACTTAGGTCAACAAATAGCTTACTATGCCATTTCTGATAATCATTATGATAAAGTAATCTTTTTTGATGACTTTACAGATAAGAAATCGGTTAATGGATTTTTATTAGCCGGTAATTCTGATTCTATTGAAAAAGAATTTTTGCTTAAAAGTTTTGATGAATTAATTATTGGTATAGGATATAAACATTTAGAAATTAGGAAAAAAATGTATGAAAGATTTGATGGAAAAATTCCCTTTGGAAAAATTATACATTCATCTTCCTGGTTAGATAAAAGTTCGAAAATTGGAGTGGGCGGTGTTATTTACCCCAGATGCAGTATAGATGCTAATGTTGTCATTGAAAATAATACAATAATTAATATAGGCTGTACTGTAGCACATGACACAAGAATAGGAAATCATTGTTTTCTTTCTCCAAGAGTTGCTTTAGCGGGTTTTATAGATGTTGAAGAACAATGTATTTTAGGAATTAATTCTACCATTATTGATAGTGTAAAAATTATATCCAAAACGCAAATAGGCGGAGGAACAGTTGTCATAAAAAGCATTGATAAGGCAGGATTATATGTTGGTAATCCTCACAAATTTATCAGATAACTTGATGAAACAAAAGATTTTTTTTAATGGACTAAATGAATTAAGAGCTCTTGCAGCATTTTCAGTTATTTTTCATCATATAGAATTATTTAAAAGCCGTGATCATAATGGGAGTCTTTTTAACTCAACTTATTGGGCTTATTTTATAGAAAAATTAGGTAAAAACGGAGTATACCTGTTTTTTGTATTAAGCGGTTTTTTAATAACTTACCTTTTACTTATCGAAAAAGATAAATTAAAAAAAATTTTATTTAAAAAATTCTATTTAAGAAGAATTTACCGAATTTGGCCTTTATACTATCTAATTGTAATTATTGGCTTTTTTTTAGTTCCTTTTTTGAGTAATACTTTTTCAATTTTTAAAAATACACCTTATTTTTTCAGCTTAATTTCAACTCAGGAATCCTATTCAATTAAAAGTTTTTTATTATATGTTTTCTTTTTACCCAATGTAGCATTATATGAATTTAATATAGTGTTGGTCGGTTGTTCGCAAGCCTGGTCGGTTGGTGTTGAAGAACAATTTTATATTCTATGGCCTTTGTTAGTTTTTATTTTTAATAAAAAGAAAACGTTTTTATTTTTCTTATTGATCCTGTCTTTTTATGTTTTTTTACACATAATTATACATCCCTTTGTTTTTAGTAAAATTGCATGTTTTTTCAGTATTGAAACAATACTTGATGTAGTAATCTATAAATTACTTTTAATTATTCCTTTTGATTTTATGGCAATTGGGGCAATTGGTGGCTACTTATTTTTATATTATAATGAGAAAATTACTTTTTTTACAAAATTCAGGTTGCTATATTTACTAGTTATAATGGCAATTTTAATTCTAATGTTTTGTCCAATCGTTCAGTCCTATATTCAAAGCGTGTTTTTAGGTATTCTGTTCTTATTTTTAATATTGCTTACAGTTAACGATAAAAACAATTACGTTTTTAGGAATAAATATATTTCACATGTGGGAAAAATTTCTTACGGAGTATATATGTACCATCCATTTGTAATGTTTTTAGTGTTTCCATTTGCTAACAAATATTTTCCATTTTCAATAAATTCACTCGTTTATAACACATTTGTTTATGTAGTAATATTTACATTGACTGTTATAATTAGCCACTTTTCATACCAATACTTTGAATCTATATTTATCAATATTAAAGATAAAAAATACAAATCATTATGACACCTTTTAATAAGCCTTATTTGACAGGTAAAGAAACACACTATATTTATGACGCGGTAAATTCCGGAAAAATTTCCGGAAATGGTAAGTATACTCAAAAATGTCAGTCTTTTTTTGAATCTAAATATGGTTTTAAAAAATGCTTATTGACCACATCTTGTACGGATGCATTAGAGATGACTGCTATTTTAGCAGATATTAAAGAAGGAGATGAAGTAATTGTGCCAAGTTTTACATTTGTTTCTACAGCGATTGCATTTATTCGTCAGGGAGCAAAAATCGTCTTCGCAGATTCCTATAGCGATAATCCAAATATTGATGCTGATAAAATTGAAGAATTAATAACCGATAAAACAAGAGCAATCGTTCCTGTTCATTATGCAGGTGCAGCTTGTGATATGGATAAGATTATGGAACTTGCCATTAAATACAATTTATTAGTTATTGAAGATGCTGCACAAGCGATCGATAGTTTTTATATTGGAAAAGATGGCATGAAGCGTGCATTGGGATCAATTGGACATTTGGCAGCTTTTTCTTTTCATGAAACAAAAAACATCATATCTGGTGAAGGAGGAATGTTAACTATAAATGATGAAAGATTTATAAACAGAGCAGAAATAATTTGGGAGAAAGGAACAAACAGAGCTGAGTTTTTTAGAGGTGAAGTAAATAAATATGGATGGGTAGATACTGGATCATCATTTTTGCCTTCTGAAATTATAGCAGCTTTTCTTTGGGCTCAAATTGAAAATTTAGATGTAATACAGCAAAAAAGAGTAATGTTATGGTCGTACTACTTTTCAGAGATTAGTAAATTGGGCATAGCTGCTTTTAAATTGCCAATTGTGCCGGATTTTGCTACAAACAATGGACATATGTTCTATTTGACCTGTTCTGATGGAAGTGTACGTGAAAAGTTAATTCAAAGCCTTAAAGAAGAAGGTTTTCACGCAGTATTTCATTATTTGTCTTTGCATTCCAGCGAATTCTATAAAGATAAACACGATAAAAGAGAGCTTTTAAACTCAGATCATTTTACAGATTGCTTAGTTCGTCTACCACTTTATTTTGAATTAGAGCAAAATGATTTGGATGCTATAGTTCAATGTATTAAGAATAATTTTAATTAAAGTGAGTTTAAAAATTGAATCTTTATTACGTTATTTTAAAAATGAAGACCGGTCAAAGAATATTCAGGCAAATGTTATAGGCTCTATAATATTAAAAGGAATAAGTATCTTTCTTAGCCTTTTAATTGTACCAATAACTATAAATTATATCTCACCTTATCAATATGGAGTATGGATTACCATTTCTTCTATAATTGGATGGTTAAGTTTTTTTGATATTGGATTTGGAAATGGACTTAAAAATAAATTTGTTGAAGCCGTCTCACATGGTAAAATAAAATTAGCAAGAATTTATGTAAGCACAACTTATGCCATTTTAATATTAATCATTTTTGGTATTTGGCTTATATCAATTATACTTTCCAGATTTGTTGATTGGGCTAAATTTCTAAATGTTAGAGGAATAGCTAATGAAGATTTTTTTTATATCTTACTAATTGTTCTCTCTACATTTGCATTCCAATTTATTTTCGGATTAATTAACACTATCCTATCAGCCCTCCAAAGGCCGGTAATAACATCTCTGATAAACGTTATTAGTCAGTTTTTAATTTTAATTGGAATATTCGTATTATCTAAATTAAGTACAGGTTCAATTATAAATCTTAGCTTGCTGATAGGGCTTGTAAATACTTCGGTTTTATTTATTTTCTCTCTTTATTTATTTTCAACCTCACTAAATAAATACTCGCCAAAATTAAATTATGTTAGGTTTAAGTATGCTGTTGGTTTATTAAGCTTAGGATTAAATTTTTTTATTTTACAGATCATTGCTATTATATATTATGAAACAAATAATATCATAATAACAAAATCATTAAGTCCTCTGGATGTTACAATCTATAATCTTGCATTTAAATACGTTTCAATTATAGGAATGTTTTTTAGTATCATTTTAGCTCCTTTTTGGAGCGCCTTTATTGAAGCCAGAGTGTTAAATGATGTTACATGGATGCGATTGGAAACAAAAAAATTATACAAAGTATTTACACTATTCTTTTTTGGAACTATTGTACTCGTTTTTTGTTCACCATTTGCTTATAAAATCTGGTTTGGAAAAAGTGTAACTGTACCACTTCAGTTAACTATATATATGGGTATTTGGCAAATTTTTAATATGTGGAATTCATTACATTCTACTTTAATATACGGATTTGGAAAAATTAGGCTACAAATAATTGCTTCGGTTACAATAGGTATATTAAATATTCCGGTAACTATTTTTTTTTGTATGAAATGGGGTTTGAATGGAGTCGTTTTGTCGCAAATTATTTTGGCGGCATTAATTTCATGGATTGGACCTCTTCAATTGAGGGCCTTATTTAATAAAAAAGCATATGGAATCTGGAATAAATAAAAAACCAAATATTCTAATTATAACCAGTTTTTTATCTAATGATAATTCTTCACAGATGATTTGGGACGTTACTAAGTCTCTTGAAGATAATTATTGTGTTGATATTTTGTCAAAATATCCCGTAAAAAAGGAGTTTTGCAATATATATTCTGCCTATAGTAATTACGAAAAATTAATTCATAGTTATTTTAATATTTTAGATGGTAAATTCAAAAGTTTTAAAAAAAAAATAGTAAAGGCAGTAGAAAAAAAAACACTTCCGTATTATTTTTTTGGAATTAATGAGGAAAAGCCTCCGGTAAATCCAAAGAGAATTGTAAACAAAATCAACAAGGAATATGATTTTATTTTAGTTTTTTTTTGGCAAGGATTGTTAACTTCAAAAACGTTACATGAAGTATATAAAAAAACTAAAAAACCCTTATTGTTAATTGCGGCTGATATGTTTCCAATGACGGGAGGGTGTAGTTATTTTTGGAATTGCGACAGATTGAAAAATTCATGTGGAAAATGTCCTGGCATCTCTTCAAATGATGAAAATGATGCCACAAGAAAGAGTTTTTTATTTAAAAGAGAGATATTAAGTAATTTGAATTGTGTTTTTTTAGGCAATTCATGGCAAATAAATCATGCTACAAAATCAGGATTGTTCGAGAATATGGAAAAGATTTATCCTATTGTAGATGAAAATGTATTTAAGCAAAGGGATAAATTACTATTAAAGCAAAAGTTTAATTATTCTGAAAAGATCGTTTTGTTTTTTGGAGCCTTAGGAGTTAATGATCCACGCAAAGGGTTTCAATATTTATTAGATTCTTTGAAATTGCTTTCGGAATTAAGACCGGATTTAATTAAAAATATAGTTTTGTTAGTTGCCGGAAGCGGAGATAAAGTTGAAGGTTTGGATAAATTTGAAGTAAAATACACAGGGCACCTTACATTTGATCAATTAGCAGAACATTATGCCTTGTCTGATGTTTTTCTAAGTCCCAGTATACAGGATGCCGGACCAATGATGCTTAATCAGGCTCTTATGTGTGGTACGCCGGCAGTTGCATTTAATATCGGGACAGCATGTGATATAATTAATGATAAAACAGGATATCTGGCAAAATATAGAAACAGTAAAGATTTTTGCAACGGAATAATTCACATAATTACTAAGTCAGATATCGAACTTCAGGGGATGTCTGAAACTTGTAGAATTCAATCACTGGAAAGATCCTCATATAAAGGATTTCGAAATGGAATTTTAAGCTCTTATAATAAAATTAAAGACAATTAATTAAGTATTCGATTTTTAAATGAAACAAAAAATATTAAGCATATTTTTAAACTGTATTTCTTTTTTTTTCTCTTTTTCTGGTTCTATTAAGTTTATGAATAAATTTAATTTGTTATATTCTTTATGGATTAAAAAAAATCTAAAAAAAGCAGCAAACCTAAGTATAAGGTATCCAATATATTTGAAAGGTCCTGAATATATTAGTATTGGCAGCAATTTTGATTGTGATCAGAGATTAAGATTAGATGCCATTGATGAATTTCTTGGAGAAATATTTTCTCCGGAAATTATAATAGGTGATAATGTTTCGATTCAGAAGGATTGTCATATTGGAGCAATAGATCGTATTGTTTTAGGAAACAATGTGCTATTAGCCAGTAAGGTTTTTATAACCGACCATTCACACGGACAAGCCACAAAAGAAGATATGCTTTTTCCTCCATCACAAAGAAAATTATTCAGCAAAGGGCCAGTAATAATAGAAGATAATGTTTGGTTAGGTGAGAGCGTTGTTGTTTTGCCTGGTGTAACAATTGGAGAAAATAGCATCGTAGGTGCAAATGCAGTAGTAACTAAATCAATACCTAAAAATAGTATAGCAGGAGGTAATCCTGCCAGAATAATAAGAGAAATTAGTTGATGGAAGAAAAAAAAGCACGAGTAATAGCGTTTTATTTACCGCAATATCATCCAATACCTGAAAATGATCAATGGTGGGGGAAAGGTTTTACAGAATGGACAAATGTTGGAAAAGCAAAATCGTTTTTTAAAGGTCATTATCAACCAAGAATACCTGCAGATCTTGGATATTATGATTTGCGGGTGCCAGAGACTCGAAAAGCTCAGGCGGATATGGCAAAGGAATATGGTGTTGAAGGTTTTTGTTATTGGCATTATTGGTTTGGTAATGGCAAAAGATTAATAGAAAGACCATTTAACGAAGTACTGTCTTCTGGAGATCCTCACTTTCCTTTTTGTTTAGCCTGGGCAAACGAAACTTGGAAAGGTTTCGATCATGGATTGAAGAACAGAAATATATTAATAGAACAACTATATCCTGGAATCGAAGACTATAGAGCACATTTTTATGAAGTTCTGCCGGCTTTTAAGGATAAAAGATATATCACTGTAAATGGGAAACCCCTATTTATGATTTATAAACCGCTAGCCACAGAAGAAATCAAGGTTTTTATGGAAACGTGGAAAAAACTGGCAGTTGAAAATGGTTTGCCGGGAATTTATTTTGTAGGGCACCACAATGATCTTAGAAATAGCTTAAATGAAATTATGGCTACAGATGTAGATGGAGTGAATACTACACGTCTAAATAATTACATTATTAACCACAGGTCATTTTTTGAAAAAGCGATTGGCAGAATAAAAAGAATTTTTATTGGAAGTGCTTCAGCATATGCTATTCCATATAAAATAATGTCTAAATATTTTTTGGTTAAAGAGGAAGATCAGCTACCAAATGTATTTCCTAGTATTATTCCAGGTTGGGATCATACTCCAAGAAGTGGCCGTGAAGGATTGGTCATGATAGATTCTACACCAGAATTGTTTGAGAAGCATGTGCAGGAAGCAGTAGAATTAGTTCGTGATAAGGATGCAGAAAATAAAATAATTTTCATCAAATCCTGGAACGAATGGGCTGAAGGTAACTATATGGAGCCTGATTTGAAATGGGGGAAAAAATATCTTGAAGCGTTTAAAAGACAAGTTGTAAAATAACCAAAAAAAAATCAATGAAAATTTCGGTCATTATACCCGTTTTTAATGCTGAGAGTTATTTAAAAAGATGTTTAGATAGTGTTCTTAATCAGACACTTCAAGAGATTGAGGTGATTTGTATTGATGATTGTTCAACAGACGGCTCATTTGAAATTTTGCAGAATTTTGCAAAAATGGATACTCGTTTAATAATTCTTAGAAATGCTAAAAATATTGGACAGGGCTTAACAAGAAATAAAGGTATAGATTTATCAAGAGGAGAATATATTGCTTTTGTAGACTGTGACGATTGGATTGAAACTGATATGTATCAAACTCTCTATGAGAAGAGTAATCATGAAAAGTATGATTTGATATGTTGCAATTTATCTTTTGATTTTCCAGATGGAACTAGAGGAATACCAAAGATGCCTTCTGCAAATGTTATTACACAAGAATTTCTTATAAACGAAGCACTAAATTCAACAATACAGTTTTTTTCACCAAATTCACCTTGCGATAAAATATTCAAAAGAGAATCAATTGAAAGATTGCAACTAAGATTTGAAAGCGAACGAGTTTTTTTATATGAAGACAAACTTTTCAATTTAATATTTTCAGCATCCAATCCATCTTTTTATTTTGAAACAAAAGTGTTTTATCACTACATGATAAGATATGGCAGTACAATGACATCTTACAAAAAAGATTTTGCACAAAAATATTTCTTGATGGATGAAAAGGTAAAAGAACTTTTAATGAATAACAATTTACTTAATGATGAACAATCTAAAAGGTTAAGCAAAAGTTTGTTTGAAATAACTTTTGTTTTGTGCTTAAATGCACTAGTTTATAATAAATCTGTAAAAGGAAAAATCCGTGATTTTTATGATTTGCTATGTGATAAAAGAATATCGTCAAATATAAAATTTTTTGACTTAAAAGATATACCAAAATCTTCCTCGTTCATTAATAGTTTAGTAAAGAAAATTTGCTTTCTAATCTTAAAATACACAAAATAATTTAAATTGATAAAAACCTTGAAAGTAGTTTTTAAAACGGATACTATAACTGAAGAAAAAATGATGAATATTATATGCTTAGTTCAATAGTACTATATAATTCGTTATTGCTGTTTTCTGTATTATTAGCCTACTTGGGTATAATAATGGAAAATAAAGTCATTGGAAATTTTTTTATAACATGTTCTATGCTTGTTCTTGTTGTTCCTGCTTCAGTTAGATACGGAATAGGAACAGATTACTTTAATTATGAAGACATATACAATAAAATAGAAAATGGAGAA
>Ga0247810_10001360_pt1 | contig 15601 bp, 13 predicted proteins | sample UWRJL119311C1_FD_179918 | JGI IMG/M metagenome (GOLD analysis project Ga0247810, IMG submission 179918) | Plant litter microbial communities from Arlington Agricultural Research Station in Wisconsin, United States - UWRJ-L119-311C-1 | ecosystem: Environmental > Terrestrial > Plant litter >...
TTACAACCGAAGAAGAAATAGAAGGTTCACAAATTATCAAAGCGATTTTAAGAGAATCAATTCCTGCTAATAGAATATTTTTTAGAGACACACAATCTTACTTTGGAATTTTGTTAGACGATAATAACAGAAAACCATTATGCAGATTGCATTTTAATTCTGCTAATAAATATGTAGAGTTATTTCATAATGGAAAAGATAATGGTGAAAAGCAAGCTTTGGAAAGTCTTGATGAAATTTATAAATTCAAAAAAGAATTACTTTCTACTATAAAAAATTATGAATAATTTATTACTTATAATATTTTCGAGGACTTTTCAATTATCCTGCTCTTCGATACTTTCACGAGCGAGACGCTTGCGCCAGCTATGGGAGAATCCAATAAAACGAAACTAATTATAAATTTTAAAATAAAGTTATGAAACCACTAATTCTAGATTACACTACTGAAAGAACAGGAGAATACCATCCAATTTTTGAGTATGACGATTCATTATCATTAAACATTGTACAGACAAAAGAAGGCAAAATTCCATTTATGGATATTCAAAATTCAGATTTGTCTTTAACAACTAAGACAAGAGTGTTGGGAGAAGCAGATGATTTTAATATTTGTACTTTAGAGTTAGAAACTAAAACAAAAGTTTTGCAAGAGAGTGACGACGATGATATTATGCAATTATTACAACTCTCAACTAAAACTTTTAGTAAACAAGAATCAGATGATTGATATCTTATTGATAACTAATAAAGGAGATATCACGACAGATTTTGTGGTAAAAGAATTAACAGATGCCAAAGCAAACTTTTATAGATTAAATACAGAGGATCTTTTAAGTAAACTTTCTTTAAATTTTAATTTTTATAAAAACGAATTTATTTTATTTGACAATGAACGTAAGATAGAAATTGATTTACTCAAAATTAAAGCAGTTTATTATAGAAGGCCTTTACCGCCTAGAAATATCGCTAATAATTTGACAAGAGGGGAAGAAATTTTTACTCTTAATGAAATTACAAACTGCTTAGAAGGTCTTTATAAAATTTTAAAAAATGCTTTTTGGATAAGCACTGTCTTTGCTATACGAGAAGCGGAATCTAAAATTTATCAATTGCAAGTAGCACAAGAACTTGGTTTTACTATTCCACCAAGTATAATAACAACTAATTCTAAGATTGCAGCGGAATTTGTTACTGAATTTAAATGCATTATAAAACCTATAAAGACAGGTTTTATAGAAGATAATGGAAATGAAAAAATAATATTCACAACATTATTTCATGATGAAAGTAATCTTGAGAGAATAAAAACTTGTCCAACCTATTTTCAAAAATTCATTAATAAGACTTCTGACATAAGGGTTACGGTAATTGGTAATAAAGTTTTTGCGGCAAAAATTTTATCACAAGAATATAATGAAACTAAAATTGATTGGCGAAAAGCAGAAACAATAAAACTTAAATATGAAAAAATAGATTTACCCCCATATTTATTAGATCTGTGCATTAAACTAACAAAAAAGTTAAATCTAAATTTTGGAGCAATTGATTTTGTAAAAGATGAAAAAGGTGATTTTATATTTTTAGAAATCAATCCTAATGGGCAATGGGCGTGGATTGAAAAACAATTGAACTATAATCTTTCATATGAAATTTCTAAACTTTTGATAGATGGGAAAAATTAGAGAATTTTTTTGGCCTTTACTTGAAAAAGGGGAAATACAGCAAGTTGACACTTTAAGTATAGAAGATATTAAGGTTAATGATAGCAATATTCAAAAGGTTTTGGATTATGCAATAAAAATTTATGACTCTGAACTAGCAAGAAATTCAGCGATCGAAACAAAAGCATCTCTGTTTATTAGTTCTTTGGCAATTATAACTTCTGTGGTTCTTGCTATTACAACTACTTTAATAGGGCAAAATAAGTTCAGCTCTGTATTGTTTCTATTAATATGGCTGTTGTTTTTTTTAACAATTTATGTTTTAAGAACAGTCTGGTTTGCAGTTAAAGTTCATGAGCGCAAACCATTTAATACATTTTATTGCAATGATATACTTAATAATGGTGATGAAAATGAATATTCAAAGCAATTAATATCTTTGATAATAAATAAAACTAGAAAAAACTCTTTAATTATTAATTCAAAAATTGACAATATGGTTATGGCTCAGGAATATTTTAAGAGAGCTATTATAACTCTTCTAGTTTATTCATTTTTTCTAATAATATTTTTTGTAGATAAATGTAAGCTAGGAATTAAATCTTCAATATTTATGATGCTAAAAGCGTTTAATGAAATTAATATTGGTACTTGGTTAATTCTGTTATTAATTTTGATAGCAATTTCTTCTATTATAATTAACTTCATTTTAGTCAAAAAAATACAAAATTAGAAAAAAATCCACGCTATCGTTATGAGAGCGAGGATCAATGATGTTAACTAATATGATTTGATATATTTTTTATTGTCAGTAGTCTCTTTAGCCTCATTATCTCTCTTTCTAAAAAATCGATTTCTTTTTGAGATCCTTGTCCAAAATTTTTCATTGAATATTTTACAGCTTCTATTTTATTTTTTGCTAAGACAATCTCATTTTTGATTTTTTCCATTTTATATAGTGTTTATAATGTTATAATGGAAAAATGTACTTTTGTTGTTATAAATATGTAAATGTTTTAAGGGAATATGTTTTTTAAGGTATTATTCTTATCTACAGTTGTAATGGTATCGCTCTCACTAACATTTGCCAATCGTTGTCGCTACGAAGTTGGGAGACTTCGCAAAACAGTTACTCAATGCAATCGAGCACCAGAAGAAGACATAGATTTACTACCCACTGTTTCGCTAATCAATTAGGATAAAATGAATATTATAGTCTGATTGAAAAATATTTTTCTTAAATTAGAGAAACAATTAAATTCAAAAAACATGAATCCATCAAAAATAATAGGAATAATTCTAATCGTTATTAGTCTCGGTGTGGGATATATAGGTATCAACAAAATAGCTGATAATACAAAAGAAATCAATTTATTAGGACTAAAAATTAATGCGTCAAACGAATCCGGTAAACAACAGGGATACCTTTATTTAGGGCTGGGCATCATTTTACTTGTGGGCGGAATTTACACTGTCAACAAAACAAAGTAAAGTGCTGTAAGTAGGGATTGTAAATATTGAAAGAGGGCATTGTTGTGTAACTATTTCTTGTCAATTAATTTTACAACAAAACTTCTTATGAAACCTAAAGCCCTAGCCCTGATGGGAGGGAAAATCCTTTTGTGTCCGCCGCGGCGGACACAAAAGATTGGAAGGACAGCAGGAAATAGCTCCTAATTAAAATTCCAAATTCCAATTTTGCGTTTTCGATAATGTTTGAGTTTTGTTTTCAAAAGCCTTCGACTTCGCTCAGGATGACAATTATAAATTCTAATTTTTAAATCTCAAATTCCAAATTCCAAAACAGAAGAAGCATTATGTTTTCATAAGCCTTCGACTTCGCCCAGGATGACAATCGCGTAAAGCAGAAATCTCAGAAACTTAGCTTCTCAGTATCTTAGTATCTCAGTGTCTCAGAACCTTATTTAAGTACAAATTCATTTTCTTTTAAAGCATTCAGCACTTCAGAAATAATTTTGGAGCGGTTTTCGGCTTTGTTGGTTGCGGTACCGGTTTGAACCCAGTAGCGAATGTTAAGTTGGGCTACGCCGGCGGTTACATCCGTAATTATAGCCGAATCGTTATGATCTTTGTCGGTTACATCGTCGTTGCGCTCGAGAACTTCTTTTACGAGTTCGATGGCACGATTATAATCAGAACCAAATTCGAGTCCTACGGTAAAAGTCTGCAGGAGAAATCCGGCGCTGTTGTAATTGATCAGCGTATTTTTTATTAAAAGTGCATTGGGAATATAAATGATTTTCGAGTCGCTTTTGACTTCGGTATCACGAAGGTTAAGGTTGATGACTTCGCCTTTTACGCCGTTGCTTTCGATAATGTCTCCAATAGAAAACGGACGTTTGAAAGCGAGCAGAATTCCGGCAAGGAAATTTTCGCCAATATCCTTAAGCGCAAAACCAATTACGAAAGCCGAGATTCCGGCACCGGCAAGCATACTTTGTGCGATTCCGTCAAGACCAATAATCTTGAACATGATGAGAACGCCAATAATAATAAGGACAGATTTTATAAGGCGCGCAATAAAAGTCGCCAAAAGTCGGTCGTGCATTCTTACTTTGAGTCGGTTTCCGGCAAAAATACCTACGCGTGTGGCGATAAACCAGGAGACGAGAATTACGGCGACGGCGAGAATAAATTTGGGTGTAAGATCGACAATGCTGTAATAATAGGTTTCTAAATGTTTGAAGACATCTTGCAGAAAATTTTCCATAATTGTAAAAGGCGTAAAAATGTAAAATCTTAAAATTAGTGATTTCGGCATTTCGGCGTTTTACAGAATTAGGCTTTAATTTTATAAAATACGAGGGAAGCGATGACATAAATTGCCAATTTGTACCATTTTACGATGCTATATATTTATATTTGTTGTCTCAGTTTTTGAGGAAATATTTTTTTTAAAACGCACCATTTACATGTTGACCCAATCTCAGTTAGAGCAATTCGCCGGCACGCTCGAAGGCACACTTTTATACGATGATCTTCATAAAACGCTTTATTCGACAGATGCTTCGGTGTACAGGATTAGACCCAAAGCGGTTGCCATTCCTAAAACGATCGAAGATATTAGTAAAATAATCAGGTTTGCGGCGCAGCATAAAATTTCGATTACGCCAAGAACGGCCGGAACTTCGCTTGCGGGACAAACGGTTGGTGACGGAATTGTGGTTGATGTTTCGAAAAACTTTACCAAAATCCTGAATTTTGACCCGATTAAAAAAACAGTTACGGTGCAGCCCGGTGTGATTCGCGACGAACTGAATTTGTTTCTGAAACCTCACGGCGTATTTTTTGGTCCGAATACTTCGACTACAAACCGCTGTATGATTGGCGGAATGGTGGGGAATAATTCTTCCGGGACAACTTCTATCAGATATGGTGTAACGCGTGATAAAATTGTAGAGATCAAAGGACTTTTGAGCGATGGATCTCAGGTCGTTTTTAAAGACCTGACTTCGGCTGAATTTATCGAAAAAACCAAAGGCGATTCTTTAGAAAATAAAATATACAAAAGCCTTTACGACGAACTTTCGGTAAAAGCAACGCAGGACGAAATTATAAAAGAGTTTCCAAAACCGGAGATTCACAGAAGAAATACAGGTTATGCCGTTGATATTCTCTTAAAATCGGATTTGTTTGGCGGAACAGAACCTACAATTAACGTTGGCAAATTACTCTGCGGAAGCGAAGGAACTTTGGCCTTTACTTATGAAATTACCTTAAAAGTGGACGATTTGCCGCCTGCGAATAATATTATGGTCGTGGCGCATTATCATAGCATTCAGGAATCGCTGGAATCTGTTGTTGTAGCAATGAAGCATCATTTGTACACAGCAGAAATGATCGACGATACGATTCTGGATTGTACCAAAACAAGTAGGGAACATGTAAAAAACAGATTCTTTTTGGTTGGAGAACCAAAAGCAATTATGATGTTTGAAGTGGCTTCGCATGATCCTGAAGATGCCGAAAGACAAGCGAATGCTTTGGTGGACGATTTAGAAAAAAACAACTTTGGTTACGCGCTCGTAAAAATTTACGGTGCCGATATTGAGAAAGTAAACGAATTGAGAAAAGCAGGTCTCGGACTTTTAGGAAGCATTGTAGGCGACGACAAAGCAGCCGATTCTATAGAAGATACAGCGGTTGAATTGAGTGATTTGCCTGCTTACATCGAAGAGTTTTCGGCAATGATGTTGCGTCACGGACAAGGGGCGATTTATTATGCGCATGCGGGTGCGGGCGAACTGCATTTGCGTCCGGTTTTGAATTTGAAGAAAACATCAGATCTTAAATTGTTTAGAACCATCGCGACAGATGTGGCGATTTTGGTGAAGAAATACAAAGGTTCGTTAAGCGGTGAACACGGCGACGGAATTGTGCGCGGAGAGTTTATTCCGTTTATGATTGGCGAGACGAATTATGAATTGCTGAAAAGAATCAAATTGGCGTTTGACCCAAATTCGGTTTTAAATATAGGGAAGATTGTCAATGCCTTGAAAATGGACGAAAATCATCGTGTAGTTTCGGGCAGGGTAGAACCGGATATCAAAACGTTTCAGGATTTCTCAGACAGTTTAGGAATTTTGCGCGCTGCCGAAAAATGCAACGGATCTGGTGATTGTAGAAAATTGCCATCAGCAGGAGGAGCGATGTGTCCGAGTTATCGTGCGACCAAAAACGAAAAAGAAACCACGCGTGCGAGAGCGAATGCGTTACGTGAATATTTGACGTATTCGGAGAAAGAAAATAAATTTGACCAGAAAGAACTTTACGAAGTTTTTGAGTTGTGTGTGAGCTGTAAAGCCTGCGCCAGCGAATGTCCGAGTAATGTGGACGTTGCAACCTTAAAGGCTGAGTTTTTATACCAATATCAAAAAGCAAATGGTTTCTCTACCCGAAATAAGATTTTTGCCCACAACGCAAAACTGAATAAAATGGGAAGTAAGTTTCCGTCGATCACCAACTTTATTTCGAATCAATCTTTGGTTAAAAAAAGCATGGGAATTGCGCCTGAAAGACAAGTTCCGCTTTTGGCGAAAAAGACTTTCAAAAAATGGTACGAAAATCATAAACCGCAAAAAAGCGATTTTCCAAACGGACAAGTGTATTTGTTTAATGACGAATTCACAAATTATTATGACGTAAATATCGGAATCGACGCTTTTGAGTTATTGACAAAATTGGGTTACGAAGTGCTAATCGTTGATCACGAAGAAAGCGGAAGAACCTATTTATCAAAAGGATTCCTGGAAGAAGCCAAAAAGATCGCAAATATCAACGTAAATATCTTTAAGGATTTAATTTCCGCGAAAGCGCCATTAATAGGCATCGAACCTTCGGCAATTCTGACTTTTAGGGACGAATATTTGCGTTTGGCAGATGATAAAGTAGCTGCTGAAAAAGTGTCGCAAAGCGCCTTTACAATCGAAGAATTCTTTAAAAAAGAAATCATCGACGGAAAAATAAAACCGGATTCATTCTCTGAAGAAAAGAAAGAAATCAAAATTCATGGACATTGCCATCAAAAATCGTTGAGTTCGGTAGAAGCGACCTTTGCGATGTTGAATCTTCCAAAAAATAATACAGTTACCATTTACAATTCCGGTTGCTGCGGAATGGCGGGATCTTTTGGTTACGAAAAAGAGCATTATCAGGTAAGTATGCAAATGGGAGAAGATACCTTATTCCCAAAAGTGCGTGCCACCGCCGAAAACGTAAAAATTGCCGCTGCCGGAACCAGCTGTCGCCATCAAATTTATGACGGAACGAGTAGGGAAGCACAACATCCGGTGAGTATTTTGAGAAGCTGTTTACGTTGAGAGATGGCCCGCGGATGACACGGATTCACTGCGTGAAAAAACGTAGATGAACACGGATTTTTTTTGTTTCACGCAGATTTGGCAGATTTAGGCAGATTTATTTGGATTTAGATATAAATAAAATCTGCTTAAATCTTTTTAAATCTGCGTGAAATAATTTGTGCTAATTTGTGAAATTTGCGGTTAAAAAAGTTGTCACAGATTATTAAGATTAAAAATGATTTTGTTTCACACAATCCAGATAGCTATCTGGAGCAGATTTTAGCAGATTTAATTTTAGCTTTTATAAAATAATCTGCGCGCATCGGATTAAATCATTTTAAATCTGCGTGAAATAATTTGTGCTAATTTGTGAAATTTGCAGTTAAAAAAGTTCAGCCACAGATAAAGAATTAAAAAACTTAGTGTCTTAGTGCCTTCGTGGCAAAAAAAACTTAGCGTCTTCGTGGCAAAAAAAAGAAACCCGCGTCAATCCGTTTTATCCGTAAAACCCGTGGGCAAAAAAACTTAGAGTCTTAGCGCCTTTGCGGCAAAAAATAATTCACAATAAAACAAAATCGTTTTATATATTTGAAATCAGGATAATTTTTGCATTATTTGCAAAATAAAACCGCAAACACCGATTTAAATTAATTTTAAAAGTAAAACCATATATGGCATTATCAGGTTTATTCCGAAAAAAAACGGTACAAGATATTCTGAAACAAGTTGCAAAAAACGAAGCAGACGGTCATAATGCATTAGGAAAACATTTAACGACCAAAGATTTAACTGCTTTCGGGATTGCTGCTATTGTAGGAGCCGGAATTTTTAGTACTATCGGAAAAGCCAGTGCTGACGGTGGTCCAGCGGTTATTTTCTTGTTTTTATTTACCGCATTGGCCTGTAGTTTTGCGGCCTTTGCTTACGCCGAATTTGCTTCAATGGTTCCCGTTTCAGGAAGTGCTTATACGTATTCATATGTAGCTTTTGGAGAACTAATTGCCTGGATAATTGGCTGGGCTTTAATCATGGAATATGCAGTTGGGAATATAACGGTCGCCATATCGTGGAGTGATTACTTTACGGGACTGCTCCAAAGTGGCGGAATTCATCTCCCGCAATGGATTCAGATGGATTATCTAACCGCTTCAAACGGATTCAAAGATGCCACAGCTTTAATGCAGGGCGGAAAATCATACGACAATTTGGGTAGAGGTCTACAAGAAGCATATACTGCCTGGACAACAGCGCCAACCATTGGATCTTTCCATTTTGTTGCCGATTTGCCGGCATTGTTTATCATTGTTTTAATTACAGCTTTGGTTTACAGAGGGATGAAAGAATCTCGTAACGCCAGTAACTTAATGGTGATTGTAAAACTTTGTATCGTACTTTTAGTAATTGCAGTTGGAGTATTTTATGTAGATACAGCCAATTGGGATCCGTTTGCGCCAAATGGAGTAAGTGGTGTTTTAAAAGGAGTTTCGGCTGTTTTCTTTGCTTATATTGGTTTCGATGCGATCTCAACAACTGCCGAAGAATGTAAAAATCCGCAACGTGATTTACCACGTGGTATGATGTGGGCGATTATTATTTGTACTATTTTATATATTGCCATTGCCTTGGTTTTAACCGGAATGGTGCGTTATAACGAATTAAATGTTGGAGATCCTCTGGCGTTTGTTTTCGATAAATTAAACCTTAAATGGATGTCAGGAATTATAGCCGTAAGTGCTGTAGTGGCTATGGCGAGCGTTCTTTTGGTTTTCCAGATGGGGCAGCCTCGTATCTGGATGAGTATGAGCCGTGATGGTTTGTTGCCAAAGAAATTTTCTACCGTGCATCCAAAATTCAAAACACCTTCATTTGCGACCATTGTAACCGGTTTTGTTGTTGCAGTTCCGGCCTTGTTCCTCAACCTGACTATGGTTACGGATTTATGTAGTATTGGGACATTATTCGCCTTTGTATTGGTTTGTGCAGGAGTTTTGGTTTTACAAAATAAACCGGAGATTCCAAGAGGGAAATTCAAAACGCCTTATGTAAATTCCAAATTTATCTTGCCGGTTTTAATGATTGCCGGATTGTATTATGCTTTCGCATTCAACAGTAAAGCGACAATGGCTTTTATAAATAATGATGCACAAACAAACGATGCTACGACAATTATTACCTCTCTGGATAAAGACCAATCAGCAAAAGTTTTCAATTATTTAGAAAGTACCGATGTTCAAAATAAAACCGCAAAAACTGCCGATTTAGAACATTTACTAAGTCAATACCAAGACGACGATGCTAAATACGCTGAGGTTGTAAAAGGATTGCCGATCGACGATTCATTAAAATACGAATCAGGTTTTAGTTTATTCAAACACAAAATCCCAATGTGGATATTTCTTTTCGTTTTAGTTGGTTTAGCCGTCTGGGCTTTCAGAAAAAATCTGTCTTTAATTCCACTTTTAGGACTTATCTGTTGCCTTTACATGATGGCCGAATTAAGCGTTTGGAACTGGATTTATTTCACCATCTGGTTACTAATCGGACTTGTGATTTACTTTACCTACAGTAGAAAAAACAGTAAACTTAATTTCCCTGCAGAAGCATAGATAATTATTAATTATTAATTATAAATGGAAAAGCCGTTCTGATCGATTTCAGAACGGCTTTTTTTGTTTTGTTTTTGTGGTTGTATTCTTATGATTTTAAAAGTTTTTCTTTAAGTTTACACTTATAATTTTAATTTAATATTTTAAATAAATGAGTTTCCTTAAAAATTTACTGGGCAAAAAAGACACTCCCTTTGAATCCTACAGCGAGTTTTGGAATTGGTTTCTAAAGCATGATAAAGAGTTTTTCAAAATCGTTCAAAACGGACAAAACATACATCAGGATTTCTTTGATAAATTAGTGCCAAAATTAAACGAAATCCATGATGGGATTTATTTTCTTGCAGGGATGTTGAATGATGAAACGGCAGAATTGGTGTTGACTCCAGACGGAATAATCAGAAATATTTATGTGATAGAGGAGCTCGTTAATGCGGCTCCTAAAATTGAAGGGTGGAAATTTACTGCACTTAAACCAGCATCAAATATTGAAGATGTCAGTATTACTTACGAGAACTTTGAATTTAATTCTGGTAATTTAAAGTTTTATCCCAATTTGCATAAAAGTTATCCGGACGAAATTGACCTAACTGTGGTTTATGAGAATTATGAGGAAGATAAAAAAGCTACAGTTACAAATGGAGTTTATATTTTCTTAGATAACTTTTTGGGAGAATTACATTCAATAACTTTAATCGATAATCTCGAAGTAATAGGAAAGGAGAAGGTTTCTCAGGAATTGATTCCGATTGAAAAATTAAAAGATTATTTAATCTGGAGAGAAAAAGAATTTGTAGAAAAGTACCACGGGATCAGACACAATACAGAAAATGACGGCTATGCAAATTTTGAAGGAAAAAGTCAAGAAGGCGGAGTTGTCTTAGCGATAATCAATTCGACGCTTATAGAATGGGATAAAAAAGCATCTCATCCCTGGATTTTTATTGTTGCAATTCCATTTCAAAAAACAGATGAAACCGGTCTGCCTGATGAGGTAACTTATAAGTTATTAAATGATATTGAAGAAGAAATAATGGTTAGTTTGCCTGACTCTGATGGATATCTAAACATTGGAAGAGAGACAGCCAACAATAACAGAGAAATCTTTTTTGCATGTAAAGAGTTCAGAAAGCCACCAAAAGTTTTAGATGCTATAATCAAAAAATACAGCCACACTTTTGAAGTAAGCTATGAAATTTACAAAGATAAATATTGGCAATCTTTTAGACATTTCGAACAAAATTAAAGCAAGAGCCGTTCTGAAAATAATATCAAAACGGCTTTTTATTTTTTGCCACAGATTAAAAGATTAATATGATTTTGTTTCACGCAGATTGCTTCGTCTGTTCGCTGTCGCTCGGGTCTGCAGATTTAAGCAGATTTAAATAGATTTTTTTTTAGGCTTACAATAATAAATAAATCTGCGTTGATCTGCTTAAATCCTTTTAAATCTGCGTGAAATAACTTAGTGCATCTCTGTGAAAACTCTCCGCGAATCTCTGTGAAATAAACCTATAGAACCCCTAATTCCACCATGCAAGCCTTCATCATTTCATAAGTACGTTCAATATCATTATCCAACCCAATAGAAAAACGAATCAAACCATCCGTCAAACCCATTTCGTGTTGTTCCTCTAACGGAATCTCACTCGAAGTCGAAGTTCCCGGCGCGCTAAAAAGTGTTTTATAGAACCCTAAACTTACCGCCAAATAACCCAGATTTCTGGCCTGCATCAACTCCATCAATTCATTGGCTTTTGCCAAAGTGCCAACATCAATTGTTAGCATTCCGCCAAAACCATATTCCGGATTAATCATCGTTTTGTACAATTCATGACTCGGGTGACTTTTCAATCCCGGATAAACCGTTTTAAGTCCGTCTTTTTCGAATTTGTCAGCTAAAACATGCGCATTATGACTGTGCTGTTTGATGCGGATATGGAGCGTTCGTAAATTCTTCATCACACTAGCCGATCGCAAACTATCCATCGTTGGACCTAAAAGCATACTTGCACCAGAGTTTACGTTTTTCAGCGAATTAATAAATTCTTTCGAAGCACAAGTCACACCACCAACCGTATCGCTGCTTCCGTTGATGTATTTTGTCAAACTATGAATCACAATGTCAGCGCCTAATTTTGCTGGAGAAACAGACAGAGGCGAAAAGGTATTATCCACCACTAATTTCAAATTATGTTTTTTAGCAATCTTTGCCAAACCTGTAATATCAGCCACTTCCAATAACGGATTACTTACCGTTTCGCAATACAAAACTTTCGTTTTTGATGTAATCGCAGCTTCCACAACATCGAGTTTTGTAATGTCAACAAAGCTCGTTTCAATCCCGAAACGAGGCGTAAAATTCTTCAAAAAAGCATACGTTCCGCCATAAATCGTTCGGCTCGAAACAATATGATCGCCCGCACCGCACAATTGTAATAGAGTAGGCGTAATCGCGCCCATTCCCGAAGCCGAAACATTGGCCGTTTCTGTTCCTTCCATCGCCGCCAAAGCCTGATCCAGATACAAATTACTAGGCGACGAATGGCGCGAATACAAATAACAGCCTTCCATATTCCCTTCAAAAGTATCGAACATCGTTTTTGCCGAAAGAAAAGTGTAAGTCGAAGAATCAGAAATGGAAGGATTCACACCCCCAAATTCTCCAAAGTATTGCAAATCCTGAATTTTGTCTGCTGGATTAAAGTCTTTCATATAGTTTATTGTTTGTGGTTTGTTGTTTATCGTTTGTTGTTATTTGAAATTGAGTTTGTCATTGATATTTTCATTGGAATTTGGAATTTAAAATTTGGGATTTGATTTTAATCAGGAGCTATTCCAGCTTTCCGTTTCATCCCGATAGCTATCGGGACATAAAAAAGGCAAAGTTTCCAATGGTCTAAAAAGAGCTTCCGTTGGTCGCTTTTTTAGACCAGGAAATTTTTGCCTTTTTTACTCCGGGCTTTCCTCTACAATCTGGGCTATGAAACCTATTTTCAAAAGAAATCCTATTCAAAATAACGTTTATTAAGAAAATTAATCAATCATAAAGTTTATAATTAGATTTTAAAACTATATAAATGATTAAGTAAAGATTATTTATCTAAATTTGATTTAGAAATACCAAATCAATAGATTTTCTTTCATTTCCTAAAATCATCAAAAATGACTCTAGACCCCACAGATAAAAAACTCCTCGTTTTATTACAAACCGACAGTAAAAAAACAACCAAAGAATTATCCTTAAAACTGAATCTGTCAGTAACCGCGGTTTACGAACGCATCAAAAAGTTAGAACGCGAAGGAATCATCAAAAACTACGTTGCATTAGTCGACAAAACCAAAATCGAAAGAGGATTTGTAGTATTCTGCCATTTAAAACTCATTCAGCACACCAAAGAATTTCTAACCAAATTCGAAAGCGAAGTCATCAAACTCAACGAAGTTTTAGAATGTCATCATGTAAGCGGTGACTATGATTATATCCTGAAAGTGTTAGTAAAAGACATGGAAGAATACAGAGAATTTTTGGTAACAAAACTTACTTCCTTACAACATATCGGGAGCACGCAAAGTATGTTTATGATTAGCGAAGTGAAGAATTCGACGGTGATTTTTTGAGGAAGGTTTTTTGCCACGAAGGCACTAAGGCGCAAAGTTTTTTTATTGTAGTGGTTAATTAATCTCGCAAAGTCGCGAAGTCGCAAAGTTTTTTTGATTTGCCTCCAGCTTTAGCTGGAGGAATAAGATCCGACTAGAGAAAGGCTTTAGCCAAACGACATAGATTTGGCTAAAGCCCTTTCGTATTGACAATATTTCCATCCAGCTAAAGCTGGACGCTATTCAATCTTACAATCTAAAAACTTTGCAACTTCGCGCCTTTGCGAGCAAATTTCAGCTTTATAAATAAAAAACTTAGCGAACCTTGCGTAAAATCTTTGCGAACTTTGCGGTAAAATCGTCTACCAAAATTTCACACAAAAAACATTGCCATTTAAACTTTAAACAAAACTTTATTCCTTAATTTTGTATCGCTAAAAATAAAATTTACAAACTATGAGTTCATTTGACGTAGTCATTATAGGTTCAGGTCCTGGCGGATATGTATCAGCAATTCGTTGCGCACAATTAGGTTTCAAAACAGCAATTGTAGAAAAGTATAACTCTCTTGGCGGAACCTGCCTTAACGTAGGTTGTATTCCTTCAAAAGCATTATTATCTTCTTCTCATCATTATGCCGAAATTGCTCATTTTGCGGATCACGGAATCGAAGTTTCCGGAGATGTGAAAATCAATTTAGAGAAAATGATCGCGCGTAAACAAGCCGTTGTAGATCAAACCGTAGGTGGAATCAACTACTTAATGGATAAAAATAAAATCACTGTTTTTAATGGTTTAGGTTCTTTTGTAGACGCAACACACATTGCAGTTGCAAAAGCTGACGGAACATCAGAAACTATCGAAACTAAATATGCTGTAATCGCTACAGGTTCAAAACCATCTTCTTTGCCTTTCATCAAAATCGATAAAGAAAGAATCATCACTTCTACTGAAGCTTTGGCTTTAAAAGAAGTTCCAAAACACTTGGTAATTATTGGTGGTGGTGTTATCGGAATCGAGCTTGGACAAGTTTACCTGCGTTTAGGAGCTCAGGTTTCTGTAGTAGAATTCATGGACAGAATTATTCCTGGAATGGATAGTTCTTTGTCTAAAGAATTGACTAAAGTATTGAAAAAACAAGGAATGAAATTCTACGTTTCTCACAAAGTAAAATCGGTAGAAAGAAACGGCGATGCTGTTGTAGTTCAGGCTGAAAATGCAAAAGGAGAAACAATCACTCTTGAAGGAGATTATTCATTAGTTTCTGTTGGTCGTCGTCCGTACACAGACGGATTGAACGCTGACAAAGCAGGAGTAAAAATTTCAGACAGAGGACAAGTTGAAGTAGACGATCATTTACAAACTAATGTTCCAAATATCTATGCAATTGGTGACGTTGTTCGTGGAGCAATGTTGGCACACAAAGCAGAGGAAGAAGGAACTATGGTTGCTGAAATATTAGCGGGTCAAAAACCACATATCGATTATAACTTAATTCCTGGTGTAGTGTACACTTGGCCGGAAGTTGCTGCAGTTGGACAAACTGAAGAGCAGGTAAAAGCTTCAGGAACGGAGTATAAAGTGGGAAGTTTTCCTTTCAAAGCATTAGGTCGTGCAAGAGCAAGTGGAGATCTTGACGGATTCGTAAAAATCATTGCTGATGCTAAAACAGATGAAGTTTTAGGAGTTCACATGATTGGAGCACGTACAGCTGATTTAATTGCTGAGGCAGTTACAGCCATGGAATTCAAAGCGTCTGCTGAAGATATTTCAAGAATGAGCCATGCGCATCCAACTTTCGCGGAAGCGGTAAAAGAAGCAGCATTGGCCGCTACAGATAATAGAGCGTTACACGTATAATCTACGGACATCATAATTTAAAACCGCCATTCCAATATTTTTGGGATTG
>Ga0247810_10001361_pt1 | contig 15595 bp, 10 predicted proteins | sample UWRJL119311C1_FD_179918 | JGI IMG/M metagenome (GOLD analysis project Ga0247810, IMG submission 179918) | Plant litter microbial communities from Arlington Agricultural Research Station in Wisconsin, United States - UWRJ-L119-311C-1 | ecosystem: Environmental > Terrestrial > Plant litter >...
TGCTACCATTGTAGCTCCATTAATCTTTGCCTATTTATTAGATTTATAATATTGCTATGAAAAGAGTTATTGTTGATTACGCTAAATTGACGAATGAAATCCTAAACCTTTTGGTGGACCGATTTCCTGACGGTTATGATGATTCACATATCATCCGTTTTAAAAATGCAAAAAACGAACTTATAGAAGCTGTTGAAGTAAAGACTGAAGACACTATCTACCTTGTAAAAGTAAGCACCAAACTGGCTACGAGACTCGAAAACTTTGACGAAGATGATATTGATGATGTAGTAGAACCAATTGATACTATCAAAGGTCTGGATATAGACGACGACGATGTACCTTCTGATGACGATGATGAAGATGACGATAACCTTGACAAGCCAGATCTTGATCCGGATGACGATGATGAAGACCGCGACCCTTCAGACATTGCTGATGAAGATGACGAAGATGACGAAGATTAAAAAAATACTAAAGGAACTCTAACGAGTTCCTTTTTTTTGTAAATTAGAATATGATATGCTCCTTCCCCCCTTTTATAAATAAGAACACAAAAGCCCTTATCCTTGGAACGATGCCGGGTGCTACTTCGTTGGAAAAGCAGGAATATTATGCGTACAGGCAGAACCATTTCTGGAAAATAATATATAGCTTATTTGGAACATTACCGGTTTCTGAAGTATTTGAAGAAAAGAAAAAACTGTTACAGCAAAACAATATAGGCCTATGGGATGTATTGCAGAACTGTGAGCGTGAAGGTAGCCTAGATACCAATATAAGAAATCATCAGGAGAACGATTTTCATACACTATTTGCTGAGTACCCGTCAGTAAAGACGTTAATCTTTAATGGCAAAGAGAGCCATAAGTATTTTATTAAAAAATTCGGTCAGCTGGAAGGTATTACATATCATGTTATGCCTTCAACCAGCCCTGCAAATACGATGCGCTTTGAAAAGAAATTCGAGATCTGGAAAGAAGTGCTGGTCAATTTTAAAAACTAACGAGACCAATAAAAAGCCCTTCCATATAATTGAAAGGGCTTTTAGTATTCATAGTATAGAATTCATTATACATCCAGATAGCGTTCCTTAAATATTTTCATATGATGCTTCTGGTGTCCCATAATAATGAATCCAAGGGCTCTTACCGAAACTTCATTAGCAGAAGCTATACCGGTACGGCTGAGTTGCTCCTGGGAAAAGCTTTTAAACAGTGATAAGGTCGATTGCCTAACTACGGCCATCTCGGTCAGTAAGTCCTGTATACTTCTGCTATTGGCATTTGTATTATCAACGTAATTATTTTCATCAAAACCAGGCAGCGGTGTTTTGTCATTTCGGGAAATGCGTAGCGCCCTATAGCTAAAAACCCGTTCTGAATCGATCAGGTGTTGTATAATGTCCTTAATGGTCCATTTCCCTTCTGCATAACGATAGTCAAACTTATCCATCGGGATGTTCTGGACAAACCGTATAAACTCATGTACACAGATTTCGAGCTCTTCTATTAGATGTACATTTTCAAGTGCTTTTATATATCCCGCATAAAATGGGGCATATTCGTTAATTGGTAACTGATCTAGATTCATTTATATTAATTATTAAATATGCTTAATGCAATTCATATACACTCTATTTACAATATATACTTTTATTTCCTCGTAAAAGCGTTCAGACGCAAAGGTATTGGGATGAATAACTGCACACAATTATACGGCGTACATTTTTACAATAACATCGTACAGCTAAATTTAAGCCGAGTTCCTACTGGCATTTGTATTGCCGAATAATGACCGTGTAACTATCTTTTCATATACTTCTATCAGTTCCTCATTTGGCTCAGCTTCTGCATTCAATTCTTTTATTCTCAACAATGCATATTGCTGTATTGTCAATAATGGCATCACAATATGCTCACGGGTTTCAATTGAAGCTTTACCGTCTGGGTAGTTCTCCATCAGTGTTTTATGCCCTGCTATCTTAAGTAACAGTTTTTTGGTCAATAGGAATTCATCGTGAATAATAGTCCAAAAATCTCCAAACTCCTGATCGTCTTTCATATAGGATGTCAGCGGAAAAAATGACTTTGCCAAGGACATCATACTGTTTTCAAGCAGTGTTTTTACAAAAAGGGAATTGTTGTATAGATCCTGTATTTCATTCCACCTTCCCGAACTTTCAAAATGGTTCAGTGCTGTTCCCACACCAAAGAATCCGGGTACGTTTTGTTTTAATTGGCTCCAGGAACCAACAAATGGAATTGCTCTCAGATCGGCAAAATCCAATTGTGCCGACTTGCTTCTTTTAGCCGGGCGGCTTCCAATATTTGCCTTTGCAAAATATTTAAGTGTACTCATTTGTTCGAGATACGGTATAAACTTCGGATGGCTCTTAAAATCAATATATTTTTTAAATCCAGTTTCAGCAAGTTCATCCAATATGCTTTCATCGCTGTCTGACAATAAATTCTCCCCTTTGTTAAAAACCTGGTTGGATACACCGGCGCTTAAAAGGTTCTCCAGATTGTAACGACAGGAATCCAATGTCCCGAAATTAGAACTGATGGTTTGTCCCTGAACGGTTATCTGTATTTCCTCATTTTCTATTTTTGGCCCCAAGGATGCATAAAACTTATGTGTCTTACCGCCACCACGTGCCGGAGGACCACCCCTACCGTCAAAGAAGACCACTTTAATGCCGTATGCTCTCGAAATGGCGCTAATAGCTTCCTTAGCCCTGTAAATGCTCCAGTTGGCCATTAAATAACCTCCATCTTTGGTACCATCTGAAAAACCAAGCATTATCGTTTGCTGGTTACCGCGCTTTTTTAAATGGGCAGCATAAGTTTTGTTAAGATATAGTTGCTCCATGATCAAATGCGCACTCCTGAGATCATCAATAACTTCAAATAGCGGCACTATATCAACAGTAGGGTCTTCCCATCCGCAAAGACGGAAAAATGCCAATGTTTCCATTACGTTTAAAGCACTTTCATTATTACTGATAATATAACGGTTGGAACCCGACTCACCATTTTTTTCCTGAATTGTTTTCATAGCATAAATGGACTCCAGGGTTGACCTGGTAAGTTCATCGCTAAATTGGGCAGGATCTAAATTCCCTTTTACACCATCAAGATTCTCGAGTTTTTGCTCTTCTGTTAAAGTGGTATAATTTTCAGGGAACAGATTCGTGTGTTCAATGACATCACTGATAACCTTATCATGGATTTTACTATTCTGGCGAATGTCCAATGCCGCAAAGTAAAAACCAAACAGGTTGACTTTACTGATCAATAACTCAAGATCGTCAAGATAAAGAGATTGGTGGTCGTCAATAATAATTGTTCGAATGGTCTCTAATTGCTCTTTTAATTCGTCTAAAGTGATAAATATTTCGCCTTCAGAATAAAAGACAGAACGGTAAAGCTTTAATTCAATATCAGTAACCAAATTATCTACATTATAGAAGGTTAGCTTTCGCTTTAATTCTCTTATTTCAATATAATAACATTTCAATATAGAGGTTCTTAAACGCTCTGCGACCTTTAGTGTTATATCTGTTGTCACAAAAGGATTCCCATCACGGTCGCCACCTGGCCAAAAGCCAAAACTGATTACAGAATTGTTAATTCTCTCGCCAGAGAAGATATTCTTTTGAAGGTACTGCATCATATCTCCCGCTGTCTGGCAGAATACATTTTCGAGATACCAGATTAGACTGACAGCCTCATCGAAAGGTGTTGGCTTGTCCTTTTTAATAAATGGTGTCTTCCCCAGTTGCGCCAGGAGTTCCTTGATACGAAGCAAATCGTTTTTTCTTACCGCAGCTGTCAAGTCCGTAATAATTCCAAGTACAGATCCTGGATAGAACTGGGTAGGGTGAGCAGTAAGGACAGTCCTGACACTAAAGTTCTCCAGAAAATCTTTAAGTTCGTCTATTTTATCCTCAGCATCGGCCTTTTCCTTAATATCCCGTAGCGAGCCCCGTCCTTCCATATTGTTGACAATCGGGAACGCAGCGTCTTCAATAGCGTCAAACAACACTATCTGGCGTTCAATATACTGGATAAATCTAAACATCAGGTCGATTTTCTCGGCCTCAGTTTTAGTATCAAGGAATTTGTCCGAGAACTGGTCCATAATCTGTTTAGGGTTTAGCTCATTCTTAAACCCATTTTCACAGATCTCTGTAAATAAAGGTAATAGAACACCGGTATTATCAATAGCGTCAAAAGGAAGCGTAATAAAAACACTGTTGTAAATATGGTATTTTGAAAGAACGTTCTGATTGAAGCGTTCAATTTTAGGAGGCGTATACATTCTTAATAATTTTTGGTTTAAATTAATAAAAAAACCCCAAGCTTTCACTTGGGGTTTTGAATATTTTATGAAGAAATATTACATGTTTTTGAAAATAGTGTGCATCAGACGTTTTTTGTCGTTGATACTTTCTTCAAGGGATATCATCGTCTCAGTTCTATATACACCATCAATATCATCAATCATAAAGATAACATCTTTTGCATGTTTTGTATCTTTAGCCCGTATCTTACAGAAGATGTTGAATTTACCTGTAGTAACATGTGCTACAGTAACGAAAGGGATGTCATTGATACGCTCTAAAACGAATTTAGTTTGTGAAGTGTTATTTAAGAACACACCCACATAAGCGATAAAAGAATATCCTAACTTTTCATAATCTAATGTAAGTGAAGAACCCATTATGATTCCTGCATCTTCCATTTTCTTTACTCTCACATGCACCGTTCCCGCAGAAATCAATAATTTTTTAGCGATATCCGTAAAAGGTACTCTTGTGTTATCGATCAGCATATCTAAAATCTGGTGATCAACCTCATCTAAGCGAAATTTACTCATAATATTGTATTTGTTTTGTGTTTATTTTCTTTTGCTAATACAATATAAAGAAAGGATAAGCATTTTATCGAATCTTTAGTCACGAACGATACCGTTGCATATTTCAACGGTTTGGTCTAGAAAAAAGTCTGCTTTTTGATTTAACTCCGGAATATTATGATTGTTATCAGAATATAATTTCTTTTGTCCATCAAATTCTGCATGTCCGGAATAATTTTCCAAATCCCCTATTTTAATAACAAAAGCGTTAAAAATTATGGTTTTGTCTATTAATTCTTCTTTGTATTGTGCTGCAAAATTGGTGATTATTTCTGAGCTATCATAATTTATTTTGATGTTTTTGTAAACAAAATCAAAAAATAGAGCTTTATTTTGCGGAATATTCAGATAATGCATATATCCATCGCTAACTATATCGTTTTCGCTCAATATTAGGAAACCTGATAATAATGCAATAAATAGGAATTTTCTGCTCTCTTCTCTTTGATAATCTTTTTGAAAGTGTCCCGCTTCAAAAAGGATAGTTGGTGTTCCCAAATATTGAAAAGTATCCCCTATACAATTTATATTAAACCCGTCATCGAACCTTCCAACCTGGCCCGGTATGAACTGTTGCAGTACCTCATCCATGGCTGCAATTACATTTATTGCCTTACTTCTTACCTCATTAACTTGCCTCTCTTCATTGTAAGATGGAGCCAAAAAAGAAATGGTAGCAGGCTTTCCGGTGTCGCCCACCGCAAAGATGGTACGCTGGTCGTGCATATTGTAGCAATAATCAGGCTTGAAATCCTGATATGCCTTTCTTAACACCCTGCTTTCTGGTTGTGTCAGACTCTGTGAGTCCCTATTCAAATCTACTTTATTCGCATTCTCGCGTGTGTAGCTTTCGGAACCGTCAGGATTCAGCATCGGAATAATATAAAAGGTAAAAGAGGAAAGCATTTTCTTCTGCAGATCTGATTCTGTAGTTAGCAAATTCAGGAAATCAAAAATAGCTTTAGTGGTGGTACTTTCATTTCCGTGCATCTGTGACCACATCAGTATCCTTATTTTTCCTGTACCTTTTTGATAAGCATAAATAGGCTTATCCAAAACTGAAGAACCTATTACTGTAAGATTATCTTCTGTATTTAATTTTTTTAATAAAGGCTCAATATGGTCAAGAGTAATATATCTGCCATTTATTGAAGGCTCTTTATAATCGTAGAAAATTTGTTCGAAATTCATTGGTAAAATTTAGTGTTACAAAAGTAAACATCTTTATAATTACAATTGTAAACTGTTTAAACGACTTATTAGTTTAATATTGTAAACATTGCAGCCAACTTATGTCAGCATTCTCCCTACTCAAAACCGCCTACAATAGCCCGATTTGAATATCACATTATAAAAATTTGTAAATCAGCACAATAAATAACATTATATGTAGTAAAAACACAAGTTATAATTATTTAAAACAATTAATAATCACATTTAAAAACCTTAATTATTAAATGGTTACATTTGTAACAAGCCTAACTGCTTTAAAATTGGTTACAATGGTAAACACAGAAGATTTTATTAAAAGACTTGAATATTTATTGGAATACCATAACCTCAGCGCTTCTTCTTTTGCTGATAAAATTGGCGTACAACGCTCCAGTATTTCCCATCTATTATCGGGAAGGAACAAACCCAGCCTCGACTTCATTATGAAAATTATGGAGGAGTTTCCGGTAGTCGACCTATACTGGCTTCTTGAGGGAAAAGGTACTTTTCTAAAATCCAACAATGATCAGCCCGGTCACGAAAAAAATATTTCCTCAGAAATAAGAAACAAATCTGAAAAACCTGAAGATAAAAAAACCGCTGCAGCAGCACTTATTGATTTGCCATTACCACTACTCCCTGATCACAGTTTAGGACAAAACAGCACTATTTTCAAAATCGTAATTTTCTATAATGATGGGACGTTTAAGGATTTTATTCCTTCCTCAATTCCTCCCCACAAGAATAGTGATGAATAATAGGTTCGAATCTGCTATAAATTTTGGCAGCTGATATTATTCGTTTATTTTTGAAAAAAAACTTCTAATGGTTAAAAAACTGCTCAGCTACCTGATTCCTGTAAATGTTACACGAAGGAAGTCCGATTGGAGTAAAGACCTCGAGATTACCTGGAATAATGGCGAACTGGTACTGGACTCTAAAAACACAAACTATTCTTACGGAAGCCTACAAAGGATTTTGAGAAAAGGCCTAAGGACTATAGGATATGACAAACTACTTCCAATGGACCATATATTGGTATTAGGAGTAGCAGGAGGCAGTGTGATCAAAACATTGGTCAATGAAGTGAAGTATAAAGGAAAAATAACCGGAGTAGATATAGATCCGGCTGTAATTGAAATAGCGAATACATATTTTAAACTCGACCAAATTCCGAATCTGGAGATTATAATAGACGATGCATTCGAATTTGTACTTAAGACAAAACATAAATACGACCTGATCATAATCGATATCTTTCAGGATACTACTATGCCTAACTTCCTTTTTGAAACTTTTTTTATAAAAAGAATAGGATTTCTGATGCAGCCTGATGGCGTAGCTCTTTTCAACACTATGCTTCTGGATGAAAAGGATAATCAGAGGAACACAGCTTTTCTAAATGAAATAGCAGGATTGGGTTTTAGTACAATAGTTGTACCGAGGGTAGAGCAGCACAATGAACTGATTATTTTTAAGAATAAATAGTTACAGCATCCTCCTTGCCTTTTCCAAATCTTCAGGCGTATCTATACCGATACCTACATGTGAGGTCTCTACCATCTTGATTCTTTTACCGAACTCGAGGTAGCGCAACTGTTCCAATTTTTCAGAAGCTTCAAGTGATTTCATAGGCAGACTGTAAAAGTCCAATAATGCCTGCTTCCTAAAAGCATAGATGCCTATATGCTGGAAGTACCTGACACCTACATTAAAATCCCTTGGATAAGGAATAACAGAACGGGAAAAATATAGAGCAAAGCTGCTTTGGTCAACAACCACTTTTACATTATTCGGATTATTGATATCGTCTATATCTTTAATTTCCCGCATCAGTGAAGCAAGATCTACCTGTCTGGCGGTATCCTGTTGAAAAACGGCTATCACAGCCGCCAACGGCTCCTTGTTGATAAAAGGTTCGTCTCCCTGAACATTAACCACTATATCAACCTCTAAATGCTCGATAGCCTCAGCGATACGGTCACTTCCGGATTCGTGTTCTTTTTTACTCATAATCGCCTTACCTCCGACCCCAATAATACAGTCATAGATAATAACAGAATCGGTCACTACAAAAACATCATCAAACAATTCTGTTGCTATAGCGGCCTCATAGGTCCTTAAGATGACAGGTTTCCCTCCCAGATCCTGCATTAGTTTGGCCGGAAACCGTGTTGATGCGTAACGCGCCGGTATTACTGCTATTATTTTCATTTATGGCTCTTTCTTTGCTTAGGGAAGTATTATTACTGCCACAAATATAAGTTTTTAGTTTTTTGATGTACGTATATCCCTTGATAAAAACATCAGTTGTCCCTATTATCAGTCTCTACTTATGCTGCATGCTTTTGGTATTGAGACCATTTACTTTTATGAACTTAAACTGTATTGGACAAAATTAAACAATTGGGTTCCCGAGTTACGTTTGATAAAAAAACTGCATAAAAGCAGCAGCTCTTATGCAGTTTTTTTAAATTTATTATTTTAGAAGTTTATACTTACTCTCGTATAGCTTCAATATTCTTTTGTAACTGATCTTTAATTGAATTCACAGGATTTTCCTGTTTAGCATTTATAAAGTATACGCTGTTCTTTATCCTTTTAAAAAACCATTTTTTGTAACCTATATAATTATTAAAGCCTACTTTTTTATATAAAAATGTAAGCTTATCCAATAAGATCTGGGCCGATTTGTCATCTTTAAAAATAAATTCATAAAACTCAATTCCATCAGCATAATCAATATTCTGACAGAAATAAGATACAATTACAACATCGGCACTTGTAAATATGGAAGTATTGGCTTCCTTATTAAAAGTTTTAAGTGTTGAAACAGTATTAAATTCCCTGTTGGCTTCGACACTGGTATCAATAATTTTTTCCTGATTGGGATCACATATATTCTTCACCCCCACTACTATCTGGCTTGTTTTTGAATCTTTTATTTTTGGTATGTCCCCGCTAAAATATAAAGAATCTGTCTTTATGCTATTCTCTTTTTGTGCTGATACCATCATTGAACAAAGCAGCACCATAAGTATTATTATTTTTTTCATGTTAGTATAATTTAGGTGTCTTGGCAGGTTCTATTGTTAATTTTATACTGCCAGCTCTTGCAGCTCCGGATAAGTCGCTATTAAAAGTCAGTTTAGCTATATATTCTTTAAATTGAGTCCATACAGCCTTTCCACCGGCTATAGCAATGCAGCCATTATTCCCATCTGCAGAATTAACACTACTAAGATGGATCAAATAATCCCCTTTGATCCAGAACCCTCCTGTATTATAGCAATAATTGGCTAAAAAATCTTTAATAGTATATGATCCAGCTGCCAGAAATACTGTCTTCTTTAATCCATCAGATTTCACTTTAACTCCGAACCTAATTGCTTTAAATTCTTTTGAAATAACGTTTCCATCTGCATCTTTACCAGATACAATTACCTTATACAATGGTGTTTTGTATGTACTTCCATCACTATATGGATAACCATGAATGGTTGTTTCCCCTACAATCTCATCTGTGACCTCTATAGTAGCTTCTCCCCACTCCTCTTTATTGGAATGTGCAAAGTGATTTAGGGCACTTACATAAAGGCCCGTTACGGCACCCTGCCAAAAATTACCGCCACTAAGTTCCGCACCTGCACCTCCCATAACTGTGCCAAAACCAATCATTCCCACACCGCTACTTGCAAATTTACCTGCGCCCTTAAAATTACTTTCAGATCCGCCTCCCTGCCATGCACTGGTAGCAATACTACTCAATGCACCAGAAGAAAAACCGCTCCAGAAGTTTCCTCCCTGTACTCCGGCCATCATACCCTGGAATTCCCCATGCATCAGCGCCTGTACTCCGGCACGCAAATAGAAATTGCTAATATCAGCCACCATATCACCAATCCCAAACGTAACGGCTCCACTTAAAGCACCTATAAAAGTAGCTTTTGCCAGCCCTCCAATATTAAAAGAAGAGTGCCCTGTGACTGCCATTAACGTATAAGTCGTAGCACTGATTATAGCTCCGATAATCACAGCTGCTGCAAGGTCATCCAAACCAAATAACTCTCCACTAGGGTCGGTATACTTTAGCGGATTGTTAAGGCAGTAGCCATAACGGTTATAATTCTGGGTATTATAAGGTTCCTGTATATTGTTGTCAGGTTGCAAAAACCGGTGCAGTTTGGGATCATATAAACGTCCATTCATATGTACTAGCCCAACACTTTGCAAATGTTCGTGTCCTGTATAGCCCCTGTCCAAAACCGTCAGTCTTGTTAAGGTATTACCAACTCCGTCCTGTACTTTTACAATTTCTCCCCAGGCATCAAAAAGACGTTTCTCTACTATTGCACCAGCATTATTAGTTATTGCAACTATACTTCCCTGATAATCCCGGTGCAGATACAAATAATTTTGGGTCGTTCCATCGCTCTTTAAAACGATAGGAGCCGTATAACCATCACCACCAATATAAGTTATAAATTCTACAGCGGTTGACGTAACCTTAATTTCCATACTCCCATCGGCTGAGAAATCCTTTCGCATCGGCCGTAGCTTTTTATTGGTATTCGTACTACCATAAAACATACTGCTACGGTTGTTATCATCATTATACGTAAAGCTTATCTTATCAATACCTACATCTTCTATCTGATAAGGACTCTTGAACGTATTATAACTAATATTTTGTGTCTGCCTACCTTGGTAATAAGCCAATGCTTTAGAATTTAAGGTTACAGAAGAGTTTTGATAGGCTTTGCCTGTTATACTATAATTATAACTTCCGATCTCATTTTCAGTTATTCTACCCCTATCGTCATATTCCTGTATAGCATCGAATTTTCTAACTGCCGTTACATTATCAATGATAAATACGTTTAATGAGGTAGTAGTTGACTTCTCTATTTTTAAACTTATGTTCGTATATTGTGTGACGTGGTGGCTTATATAAACTGACGTAGATGTATTAATTATCGCTTCTAAATATCTAACAACAGTTCCTGTAACCGGATCCTGTTCGTCTATATACACATTTAAAACATCGCCTCCCATTATTCTGTTTACATCAAAGTTTATAATTATTACATCACCTATTACAGCTCCTGTCAATAATTCTTTCTTTATACCAGATCCACTAGTGGTGGTCTGCGCAGACAGCCACCCACTTGAAGAGTTTACTACTGCGCCACCTTGGGCCTGGTAGCCTTCTGTGTCAGACGTACTGAACGTATTATTCAGGAATTGTTCATTTTTACGGATAACTGTAAGCCTGTCTAAAGCATCATACTCAAACTCTTCAATATTACTATTAAAAAGGCTGTTTTTTCTATTTCTTAAATTACCCCTTGGTGCATCAAAAAGGGTTTCCAATTTCATCACATTGGTTGTTCCAAGATCATGTTGCATTTTAGTCACATATCCATACGTATCATATGTATTGGTTATTGCAATACCATTCCCTAATGTTGCACTTGTGAGCTGGCCTCTCGAATTTACATTATTACTTTGCCACAGTACAGTAGCGCCATCTAAAATTTGCCATGGCAATCCATTTTTATAAGTATTGGTAACCGTTTTGGAACTGGTCTTTCCTGATGCATTTACTGTTGCAGTTGATTTTTCAGTAGCAACCCTCCCAAAACCATCCAACGTAAGCTGCTTTACAAACGTAGCATAGGGAGTAACCTCTGTAGTTTTTATAAGCCTTTTGTTTGAAGGGCTGTATTCATATGTATTAGTGGTTGTCGCCTGTGCATCCAGGTTATCAATAAATGTACTTGACGTTATTAATTTTGTCGTTGGGTCGTAAGAATAGCTAGATACCGTGTTGGTATTGGTTCCTACAATAGTTTTTGTTAGGAGCTTACCAACAGCATCGTATGTATATGCAGTAGTTCCGTTTGGAGTAGTTTCATCTTTAACTTCTCCAGTAGGATAATAACTATAGGTATAAGTACCCGCAGATGGGTCAATAAGTTCCGTTTTTACACCCCACTCATTGTATTTCATCGTTATGCTGGTGTCTATATAATTGGTCTCTTTTATATTACCATTAGCATAATAAACATATGTAATTGTCCCTCCATTGTCTGTGGCGCTTACTACATGCCCATTTGCATTTTTGGTGGAACTTGAAGTTTTATATCCTTCTGTTGCTGTTACAGTTAACCCTGCATAAACAATATTTGTTATTTTACCTGTCCCTGTCGTGCTCGATAACACCCTGTTATAGTCGTCGTATGTATCTGTATTCCACAAAGTAGGTGTTCCTGAACTGTAAGGCTCGCTTTCTCTATATTTTCTACCCAGAAAATCGTATTCGGTATCCTTGTATGACCAGGTGTCATCTATATTTTTTACCCCTGTCTTCTTGGTCCTTCCCAGTACATCACATTTAACAGTACTGCTGCTACCATCATCACCTGTTTTTGTGGTAGTATATTCGCTGCCGCTTTTAGAATAGGAGTAATTAATATTTTTACCTAAAAAGTCGGTCACTTTTGTAAGTTTCCCCCAATTATCATACGTAGTTAAAGTATTTAACCCAAAAGGATTAGTAGAGCTCGTAACCAAACCATATAATGGGTGATATGTATTATTTGTTATCAATGAACCCTCTATATCTTTTTCGGTTTTTAGGAATCGCCCGGTAGGATCATAGGTGTATTCAACAATTCGCGGAACTACTACCGGTGTAGCCCCCGGGATACTTAATGTTTTCTTTATAATATTGCCATACACATCATATTCATATTCTTCAGTCTGATAAATGGTACTGGTTGTATTTCCCTTCTTTTCTAACTTGGATAGCTTATTATTGAGATAAGTATACTTTTGAGATGTTTCAAAAGTATCGGAATAAGCACTTTCTAACGTCTTCGTGGTAGCTGGACGCCCAATATAATAAGCAGCACCGGTACCTGTAGCATTATTAATGTAAGTAGTAGTCACTGTTCTCACTCCTTGTATTACACTGCCCAATAGATTTTGGGTCGTAACAACTGTAGGTAATGAGTAAGTTGGGTCATATTGATACCTGGTTACTGTAGTTACCCCCGTTATATAGTCATTTACGGTTTGAGTGCTTAAAAGCAGCTTATAAATGCCTGCGCTGGTTAAGGATGTAAATAAATTGACATTACTATTTATAATTCCGGCCGGATTACCTGTTGCCACAAAAGCAAAAGCATTCCCCGTATTTACCAATTGTGTATAGGTTCTCTGCGGTGCCCCTCTATATGACATATTATTCTCAGTAATGCTCCAGGTCCTTTTAGCGGTAGGCGAAGTATACCATGCACTGCGCGCTATTTTCCTGAATCCAAATGTACCCAATCCATTTAAATTGGCTACCATTCCATTGTACCTAAAATCCTGCGATTTCGAAACTCCATCTATGGTATTAGTCAATAGTGATACTAGATAATTAGAAGGCAACCTCTTTATTTCTACATTGGGATATGTAACGCCATCCTGTGAAGAATAAAAATCACTCAAATTGCCCAACCCATTGTTTGCTGTAGATGGTTCCATTGGGCTATAGGTAATATTATCTACAATAATACCTCCTGCAGAAGTTACTTTATTTAGTAAAATGTCCTGCCCTACATCCTTTGTGAAATTAATATAAGTAAGTTCATTGTGATGGTTTCTCACCATTAGCAATTCAGTATTAGCACCATTGTATTTGTAATTTGACACTACCGGAAAAGGTAAATCAGGAGAATCATCATTGTGATTGCAGTTAGGAATTACTGAACCTGAACAAGGGGAGACATAATCCGGAGTAAATTTGTTCCCGGTAACATTAGTATTTCCAATGTTATTTACAAAACTGGTGACAATCCATTGTGTATCATAATTTCTGGCGTCAAATACCTCATCTGGCTGGTACTTTTTTAGCCATACCCTAACCATATCTGTTTTTCCATCACTATTCGTATCCAAAGCATAATAACTGCTCAATTGCCTCTGTTGGTAAGTATTTTGTGTGTCAGGCCAGTACTCTACTATATTATGTGACTCTTTTACAAAATACTCCCCTCCTGCAGGATTTGGATTGCTATAATAAATATGCCAAAGCGTATGGCCTGAGCCTCCTTCAGTATCCGGTAGCATTATATCCGTTTTTCCATCCCCATTATAATCGCCGACAAGCAATTGTTTTGCTTTAGTATAGGCATCCAGAGTACCTGAACCTATTATTTCTATTTCAACCCAGGGAGCTGCAGCAAGCTGTTTAAAAGTAATTATTTTGTATGCTTTATTGCTATTGACAATAAGGATGTCTGATTTACCATCAGAATTAAAATCAGCTACTACGCGCTTTTCACCATCCAAAATGTAATTGTCATTATTCAGTTTCACATAACCCTTTGTTCCTTGTGTTACCGACTCGGTAGGATTTAAATCAACTAAATAAGCGTGAGTAACACTGGATTTTTTAATAAAAGTATCGGTGAGTTTTGCAATATTGGTATAAGGCTGGACATTTAATTTATAATCCGTAATTCTGGTCTGGTACTCGATGGTAGGCTGTAGCAGTAAAACCTCAGATATTCCATTTCCATCAAAATCTCCTTCCAAAAATTGTTTTACCAATAGATAATTATCATTTGATAAAGGACCATTAGTAGTTGTGTGAAGATCGACATTGACGGTCGTTAGTCCTCTGCTTATTGCTTCCTGCTCGGTAACAAATTCTGTAGTATGGACTTCATAAGGCAGGGTGTTATAAATTAAATTATCATTGAAAGCCGCAAAAGTCTTATTGTAACTAAGCGTAAGGGCACTGGTGACTAGATTATAAACATCAAATCTAATCTGTGATGCATATCTCGCATTACGGGTTACTAACGATTGGAACTGATTGAGCTTACTGTTACTGACTGTAGTTGCAGCAAACAACCCTTCTGTACCCCTATTTGTTATTGCGATCGGTGCAGTTCCTGCGCTCCCCTGAAACATCTTCGTATACAATTGGCCCGTAGTTGCGAAATCCAAATGCCCATCTCCATCAAAATCGCCGGAAACATCTATATCTGTAAAATCCAGATTATTAGTATAAGTAATCTTTTTCTCAGAATTAGCAGCGGTAGATACTGTATTCCTATATTCAAGCACTACAGGATTGGCTGCTTCTAATGCACCATTAAACTCTTCTATTTTGGTCAGTTTCTCATAGGCTAATTGGGTATCTGCGGTATGGGTCAGTTTATACTTTCTGAATAATTGCCCATTTGTGGTTACGTCTACAAAGTCCAATAAGGCCACTTTTTCTATTTTTACACCCTTTAAATAAGCAGATTCACTTCGTTTCGCTAATTTGTAGTTGAACTTGATACTATTTAAAGGGGCTAAACCATTAGTATTGGCACTGAATTTAATCTCGCTTATACATAAGCTTTTACTAAAAGGATTCGTATAATGATAGGTTATATAGTTCCCAGACGGCATT
>Ga0247810_10001362_pt1 | contig 15594 bp, 10 predicted proteins | sample UWRJL119311C1_FD_179918 | JGI IMG/M metagenome (GOLD analysis project Ga0247810, IMG submission 179918) | Plant litter microbial communities from Arlington Agricultural Research Station in Wisconsin, United States - UWRJ-L119-311C-1 | ecosystem: Environmental > Terrestrial > Plant litter >...
AAAACCCCCTGAATTTGATCTGCGTGCAAATCCATTGTCATTACTCTTGTTGCTCCGGCAGCATCTAATAAATTAGCTACTAATTTTGCTCCAATCGGAACTCTTGGTTTATCTTTTCTATCTTGTCTTGCCCATCCAAAATAAGGCATAACAGCTGTAATATGTCTTGCAGATGCACGTTTTGCTGCATCAATCATTAGCAACAATTCCATCAAATTATCGGCAGTTGGAAAAGTTGAACACACGATAAAAACGCGTAATCCCCTGATTGACTCTTCGTAAGATGGCTGAAATTCTCCATCACTATACGTTGACATCGTTACTTTGCCTAAAGGAATCCCGTATTGTTCGGCAATTTTCTCTGCAAGATAAACACTTTGTGAACAAGCAAAAATTTTAGCTTCTGGTTCTAGGTGCGACATTATAATTTGTTGTTTTGTAGTTAGTTGTGTGTGCGTCGTTTTAACGAGGTGCAAATTTAGAAAATTTATTGGAGACTGAAAGGAAATATTTAAGTATTTTTAGTAGAACATTTAATTTTATTTTTTACATTTGCACCGTGTTAAAGGAATAAGCACATTTATGATCTCATAATTACTTATTCTATTGCGTTAAAATAACTGATTTATTAGTTCTTTTTTCGTCTGCTAAGCCCGGATGGCGGAATTGGTAGACGCGCTGGTCTCAAACACCTGTGGGAAACCGTGCCGGTTCGACTCCGGCTCCGGGTACAAAAACCTCTTCGAAAGAAGAGGTTTTTTTGGTTTTAAGAGTTTTCTAAACAGAAAAATTAATACTAAAGTTTTAGCTTTTTTGGATTTTGATAAGTATTCCAAAACCTTAAAAGTTCGATATCATTATTTTTTAATACTTTATAATACAATGTTATTTGCTTAGTCACTGGAACTTGAAATACATTTTTATAGTTTGTAGATTTAAATATTAAATTTTGCCTTAATAGCAACTCTATTAAAGCATCGACTTTATCCATAAAATTATAAACATCTTGTAAAGTCCATTCAACTTCCAGATACTCAATATTTTTCCAATAGTCATTTTTCGCCAATTTCGTCCAAATTATCTGCACCATAAATAATTATCTATTGAATAAGTGCGGAAAACGTTTTTTAGTTTCATCCATAACATCTTCATGAGATTGAACTCTTCCATTTGACACATCATCCAAAGCTTCGTCTATAGCTACTTTCTGAGCATTACTTAATAAAGATTCATCATTTTCTGCATCTAATGGAATAATTACAAAAGAACGTCCCTTACTTCTATGAATGACAAGCTTTTCAGATTCAGCAATGTCAAGGTATTTTTTAATATTTCCTCTAAATTCTGTTACACTAACTGTTTTCATAATAATATTTTTTACAAATGTACGCTTTTCTGTACGTCAATAAATAATTAATTTAGACTTTACAACTCACATCATGCAAAACAGGAAAATTACAAGAGTTCGCAATAAAACACAACTGATTTGCTTTTGTATGAAGTTCAATTGCTAAATCAATTTTATCAGAATTGGCAATTTTTACTTTCGGATATAATCGAACTTCAACAAAACGCCCGCTTCCATCAGGAGAAACTTCAAGCGTTGCTTCGGCAATGTCTGAATATTCGAGAACTTCTATTCCGTTTTGAGAGCATACATATAAATAGGACATCATGTGGCAGGAAACTAAACTGCTCAACAATAAATCTTCGGGATTGTATAATTCCGGATCACCTTTGAATGCTTTGGCTGCCGAGATATCTAAAACAGGTTTTCCTTCAATTTTAATTTGATGACTTTTGCTGTAAAATCGCTTCCTTGAATCTTCTTGAATTTGATTGGAATTCCAATTTAATACTGCTTTGAATAGATGTTTAAGTGCCATTTTTTAGATTTTCTGTCAGAGATTAAATTCATTTGAAAATAACTGTATTGATTATTCTCAATCAGGTCGATTGTGTTTTTATCTTTTTAATGCAAAATGTCCGGAAAAAACAATGTTATTATTAAAGTTGGCTTTAAACCAATAATCATCAGCCGGCATTTCTCTTCCGCTATAAAAACCATCCCATCCAGAATCATTTGAGGATAGTTCTTTCAATAATTTACCATATCTGTCAAATATTGATATTTTGGCATTTGGGAATTTTTTTATAACGTTTATTTGCCAAAGGTCATTGTATCCATCATTATTTGGTGTAAAGAATTTTGGGTAATCAATTACAGTAACTTCTTTCGAATCTTCTCCACAGCCATCTTTGTCACGTACAGATACCATATAATTTCCTCCCGGAATATCTGAAAAGGAATTACTATCCTGATAATTTATTCCATCTATAGCATATTCAAAATCACCATAACCTTCTGCTATAATTTCAATAAAATTGTTATCTGACAATTCTTTATATTTCACTTCTTTAATAGTTGGAAGTACAGATCGTATTAATTCAAAATCAAAACTATTTTCACAATAAATATCATTTTGAATTTTTCCAACCAAGAGCGTATACTTTCCTGCATTTATTAAATTGGCCTCATTCGTATTTGAAATAATATCGCCTACGGCAGATTTCCAAACATAACTATCTAAACTATTATCAATACTTATGTGCATTGAAGGTTCTAAATTGCATAAGAAATAAGTTTTATCGATCTGTACAGTGGGCAAATCATTTACAACTAAATCAAAACTTGTTTCAGAATTACAGAGACTATTTGCTTCGTTCTCCACTCTTATATATATTGTTTGAGATTTTGACTGCGTATTTTTAAATAATATTGGCAATGGATCAGGCAATGGATTTCTATTATTATCAAAATACATTATTTTTAGACCTGACTGATTTCCTATAATTTCAGTTTCTAAATTTGACATATCAAAACTGGCAAAACCATTCCCTTCGTCGCAAGCATACTTATTTGCAGGTTTGTTAATTTTTGGTTGCGAAGCTGTTTTTAAAACTAATGTAGTTTCTGCATAACAGTTAGTCAAAACATTCGTTACTCTAACATTTATTGTTTCCTGATTTTTAGTACTATTTGTATAGGGATTAGGCAGCGGACTTAATAATTGATTTCTGAGCACATCAAAATAAGAAACTTTCATACCCTGTTGATTTCCTAAAACAGCAGATTCAACTTTCGAAGTATCAAAATATTCCGAAATACCATCGTTGTTGTCATCACATCCAATAAGTTCTTGCAAAGGGTTTGCTATTGGCAAAGGATTTACTATTAGTTTAAAAGTCGATTCGTTGTAGCAATTTGTATCGTTATTAGTTGCTTTTACTTTTATCGTTTCTTCATTAACTACTAAATTAGAAATTGCACTCAACGGATCTTGTATTTTTTGTCCGTTTTGATGATAAAATTCAACTTTTATATTGGTTGCAGACCGTACAATTAAGGTTTCTACTGGCTTTAAATTAAATTGAGCAAAACCGTCTGTATCATTGTCACAGGTATTTAAATCAGTAATAACAGATAAATTGGGTAATGGATTTACAATTAAATCAAATGTAGTTTCAGAATAGCAACAAAGATTATCTTTATGACTTATTCTTACCGTTATTGTTTCCCGGTCTTTAATCGTATTCGTAAACGGATTTGGCAATGAAGTATATTTATTGCCTTTACCATCTATAAAAGTTACATCCTTATCCGTTTGCCCTCCTAATACCTGCTGGGTAACCATCGAAACATCAAAAGATTTTGAAACACCGGTGCCTGATAAACTTTCGCACGCATAAATATTGTCGATCCCGTAAGCTTTTGGCGGTTCTTTTGCATCAATTGTTTCGGTTAATACTTCTACTGCTCCGTCTTTACCGGTAACTGTGGCAGTAACAATATATCTTCCATCTGCTGAGAAATCATGAAAAGGAGATAAATCTGTAGAAGTATTAGCTGCTCCTGAAGCCGGATCGCCAAAATCCCAAACTATTGAAGCTACTTTTGACTGATCATCGACACTAAATTCTTTTAAAAATTCAGAGCAGATATTTGAAAAATTCATTTCGAAATGGTTAGACACATTCTTTACATTCCCCGTTACATTAATATAAAAATTGGCATTTGGAAATCCAAAATCAGCAGTAGAAACATATTTATCTCCGGCTCCTGACAAATTTGTGCAACCTCTTTGCCATGACACATCATTATCTTGTGCTGAGCCAGCTATAAATGCGACTCCTTCACCTCCTTCAATTCCTTTGTGCACTTCTACGAGAATTCTTTCTACGCCTGCAGGAATTACTATTGGTGTATCAAAATCGACCTGTACAATCTGAGATTCATGACCTAAACCATATTGAAGTACTCTAGACTGACTACTTCCTATCAAATTTGTTTCGGAAAAAGAAGCTGGAAAATTATTGTCTATTTTGTAAATATTAAATTTAATATTGGGTTGCCAACCCGTTTTATTAATTGCAACTTGCCCTGAATTAATTACAAATTCTTCGTTATTTGATATTCCAAAATCTTTTAAAGTAAATGCTCTTGCCCAATAAATATTAGTAGAACTGCAGGAATGTATAGCTGTTTCTATTACATCATCACAAACATTATGAGACAGTCTTGTTATTGGTCCAGTACTTTTTGAATTAAATGCCTCACCAGTTACATTTATATAAAAATTTGCATCCGGAACAGGAATAGCTAGATCCGTAGTACGTGTAAAACGGTGATTAGGTTCGCAACCTCCGTACCATGAATCTCCCTTATCTTGAGCTGTTCCCGCAATAAAGACTTCTGCTGATGTATAATTAGTGTAGTCTTTTTGCTTACTTACAATTACCAAAATTCTTTCTATTCCAGCTGGAACAATAATTGGTTTATCAAAATCTATTTGCACAATTTCCGGATTACCATCAATAACTTTAGTTGGCTTAAAGCCTCCAGTTCCAAGTAATGGTTTTTCAAAATAGGAATTAAAGAGATCAGGAAATCTATTGTCAACAATATAAACCGAAAAAAACAAATTTGAACCAATTTCTGATTTAGCAATTCCAATCTGACCTGATTTAATAATAAATTGTTCATTTGGTGCTATACCAAAATCTGATAATTTAAACACTCTTGACCAACTTTCATCATCTTTGCAAGAATACATATCAGTCTTAACAAGTGTTGTCCCGATATTATTGGTCAATGTTATTTGCGCATTTATAGGATGAAAAACTATAAAAAATAAAAAACAAAGTGCTGAAATAAATTTATTTTTTCGAATAATAGTCACTTTCATCAAAGTAATTTTTGGTTCTTTTTTCAAAATTTTGGTTGGATAGCGAACACCAAATATAAGAATCAAACAATATAAATTTGGCTCTAAAAATAGTTTTTCATAACGAAATAATTTTCTAAATAAAAAAAACCTCGAAAAGTACTCCTTCCGAGGTTTTTTAAAATTACTAAACTAATAAACAGAATTCTAAAACTATTTCTTCACTGAGAATTTAAAAGTAGTTTTAGTTTTATAATTTTCTCCCGGGTTTAAAACCGTTGTTGGGAAATTTTTCTGGTTTGGAGAATCCGGATAATGCTCTGTTTCTAAACAAAGTCCGGTTCTGTGAGCAAATGTTCCGCCCTTAGGTGTTGGCAAAGTTCCGTCAAGGAAATTTCCTGAGTAAAACTGAATTCCAGGTTCATCAGTAGTCATTTCCATCACTCTTCCGCTTGCTGCGTGGTATACTTTTGCAATGATTGTTTTTCCTTTTTCAGGATTGTTCAATACCCAGCAATGATCGTAACCTTTTCCTCTTTCTAATTGTTCGTTTTTAACCTCGATGTCTTTTCCAATTAGTTTTGGTGTTCTAAAATCGAACGGTGTATTGGCAACATCTTCTAATTTTCCTGTTGGAATTAAAGTCGCATCAACCGGAACTAATTTATCAGCATTCAAAGTCAATTCGTGATCTAAGATTGTTTTTGTAAAATCTCCAGATAAATTAAAATAAGAATGTTGGGTAAGATTTACAACTGTCTTTTTATCTGTAGTAGCTTCATAAAGTACTTCTAACTGATTATCATTTGTCAATATATAAGTAACAAAAACTTTTAAGTTTCCAGGATAACCTTCTTCTAAATCTTTACTTAAATAAGATAATTTTAAAGAAGCAGTATTTCCTGATTTAACCTCATCGGCTTTCCAAACCACATTAAAAAATCCTTGCGGTCCTCCATGCAAAGCATTTGGCGCATTATTGATTGCTAATTGATATTCTTTTTCGTCTAACTTAAATTTTCCTTTCGCAATTCGGTTGCCGTATCTTCCAATCAAAGCGCCAAAAAATGGATTTTCTTTTTCGTATTGTGCCAAAGAACTAAACCCGATTACTACATTTTCAGAAACACCTTCTTTATTTGGTACTTTCAAATCTGTAATTCTTCCTCCAAAAGTGATGATGTCTACTTCCATCCCATTTTGGTTTTTCAGTTTATAACTGTCAACCTTTTCTCCTTTTGCAGTGGTTCCGTATTCTGATTTTTCGATAGTAACCGCAGCTTTTTCATCTGGAGAAACTGTTGTAGTATCTGTTTTTTTATCGCTTTTGCATTGAACTGAAACCAAAGCCAAACTCAAAAGGCTCATTCCGAAAACGCAACGTTTTAATACATTCATAAATGATAATTTTGTGGTTATTGTGAAATGTTAGATGTTAAAAGTAATCTGCTAGGCGTAATAAAAAACGCTATATTTTAACGCGGATTAAACAGATTCGTTTCACGAAGACGCGGATTTACACAGATTTTTAATATCTAAAATCCATTTTCATCTGCGCTTTTGCGTTAGCAAATCCGTTTTATCAGTGTTCTATTTTCAAAAAGTGAATTTATTACCTTAACAAGTTAAAAGTAACAAAAACTTAGAACCTAAGCAACTTAGAATCTTAGTACCTCAGCCTACAATCCGTGTTGAAACAAATGATAATAAGCTTCGTTCGCATTGATCTTGTCTTTAAAGTCTCTTACGGTTGTTTTTTCGTCAATAACCAACAATTCGATTCCGGCGATATCGGCAAAATCTTCCATATATTCAGTTGTAATCGCTTGACTATATACGGTATGATGCGCTCCTCCGGCAAGAATCCAGGCTGTTGCTGCGATATCAAGGTTTGGTTTACAATCCCATAAAACTCTGGCAACTGGTAATTTTGGTAAATCTGCCAATGGTTTAATCGCTTCAACTTCGTTTACAATCAAACGGAAACGATTCCCCATATCAACTAAAGAAACGTTAATCGCATCTCCCGCAGGTGAATTAAATACCAAACGTGCCGGATCTTCTTTTCCTCCAATTCCTAATGGATGCACTTCGCAAGAAGGTTTTGCATCTGCAATTGATGGACAAATTTCTAACATGTGAGATCCTAAAACGTATGATTTTTGAGGCGTAAAATGGTATGTATAATCTTCCATGAAAGATGTTCCTCCTTCAAGTCCTACGTTCATAACTTTCAAAGCACGAACCATTGCCGCTGTTTTCCAGTCTCCTTCTCCACCAAAACCATAACCATCGGCCATTAATCTTTGTGTTGCAATTCCAGGAAGTTGTTTCCAAACTCCAAGATTTTCAAATGTATCAGTGAAAGCTCCAAAACCTCCTTCTTCAAGGAAAGCTCTTAAACCTAATTCTATTTTTGCTGCTTCTACTAATGAACTTCTTTGCGCTCCGCCTTCTTTTAATGAATCGGTTAGAGAATAAGAAGATTCGTAAACTGCCAATAAATCATTCAATTGTTGGTCTGTAACTTTCTCGATATGTTTGGTCACATCAGATGAATCATATCCGTTAACCGACATTCCGAAACGAATCTGAGCTTCTACTTTATCACCTTCTGTAACGGCAACTTCACGCATATTGTCTCCAATACGGGCCACTTTTAAGTTCTGAAGTTCATCCCAACCTAAAGCTACTCTTGTCCAAACACCCAATTTGTTTAAAACACGAGGATCTTCCCAATGTCCAACAACCACTTTACGTTTTTTACGCATTCTTGACATGATAAAACCAAACTCACGATCTCCGTGTGCTGATTGATTCAGGTTCATGAAATCCATGTCGATAGTTCCCCACGGAATTTCAGCGTTGTATTGTGTGTGTAAATGACATAATGGTTTCTTTAAAATACTCAAACCGCCAATCCACATTTTGGCTGGCGAAAAAGTATGCATCCAGGCAATGATTCCGATACAGTTTTTAGCTGTGTTTGCCGCTAAACATACATCTAAAATTTGCGATGGCGATTTTACCACATCTTTGTAAACCACTTTTACAGGAATACTCGATGATGCGTCTAATCCTTTTGCAATTAATTGCGAATGTTCTGCTACTTTTCTTAGTGTTTCTTCACCATATAATTCCTGGCTTCCTACTACAAACCATACTTCTTTTTGAGAGATATCTATCATTATGTTTAATCGTTTATTTGTTGAACTGTTTAATCGTTTTTGCAGATTAATCTAAAATCTACATTCTAAAATCTAAAATCATTATTGCCCGTAATACGAATCTTTTCCGTGTTTACGGTTGTAATGTTTTTTTATTAGGGAATCTTTCAATCTTGGTGCGTTCGGATTTATTTGTAAAGTCAGGTACGCCATTTCGGCAACAACTTCCAGAACCTTGCTGTTGTAAACTGCTTTTGCGGCGTTTTTTCCCCATGCAAATGGACCGTGATTTCCAATTAAAACCATTTCTACTTCTTCGTATGAAAGATTTTTTTCTTTGAAACAATCCAAAATCTGAATTCCGGTATTGTGTTCGTAGTTTCCTTCGATAAGAGAATCTGCCATCGGTGGCGCACACGGAATATCAGCTGTTAAATGATCAGCATGCGTGGTCCCGAAAATTGGAATATCTCTTTGTGATTGTGCCCAGGCTACAGAATAAGTTGCGTGTGTATGGGCAACTCCTCCAATATTTGGCCAGTTTTTGTATAAGTATGCGTGTGTTTTAGTGTCAGATGACGGACGCATTGTTCCTTCAATTATATTGTTGTCAAAATCTACAATCACAATATCTTCGGGTTTTAAATCTTCATACGGAACGCCACTTGGTTTAATCGCAAAAACACCATTTTCTCTGTCCACTGCACTTACATTCCCAAAAGTATATACGACCAAATTCAATGCGTTCAATTGCATATTGGCTTCGTAACATTCCTGTTTTAAATCTTTATAAAGAGAACTCATGTTGCGATATTTTAATAGTTGGATCTTCAAAAGCGCTTAATTGATCGTATGCAACAAGTAATTTATGATATGCTGCTACTTTATCTAATTGAGGGAAATATTCTCCGTCGAAATCGCTTCCTATTTTTTGACTTGCTTCGATTACATTTGGATAAATTCCGGCTGCAACGGCTGCGTAAATCGCTGCTCCTAAAGCCGGAGTCTGGTCTGAGGCTGCAATTTTAATTGGTTTGTTTAAAACGTTAGCCAAAGTCTGCATGATGAAAGGAGATTTACGAGCAACGCCGCCAATCCCGATTACGCTGTCAATTTTCACACCTTCTTCTTCAAAACGATCAACGATTTTTTTTGCTCCAAAGCAAATAGCGTTTACCAAAGCTTTAAAAATATGTGGTGCTTTTGTTCCCAATGATAAATTTGAAATCGCACTTTTTAATTCCTGATTAGCATCCGGAGTTCTTCTTCCGTTAATCCAGTCCAAAGCAATTGGAAGACTTTCTGAAACCGGAATTTTCTCGGCTTCTTTTGTCAATTCTACAATTAATTTATCGCTGAATTCTTCTCTTAATTGTTCTTTTTGAGCGTCATTTAAAACTGTTGAAGAAGTCAATAAATGATCTGTTGGCCAAAGCAATAATTCTTTGTACCAAGCCAGTAAATCTCCAAAAGCTGATTGTCCTGCTTCCAAACCAATAAAGCCTGGAATTACTGAACCATCAACTTGTCCGCAAATTCCACGAACGGTTTTTGTTCCCACTTCATCATAAGAACCAACCAAAATATCACAGGTTGAAGTTCCCATAACGCGAACCAAAGTATTCTCTCCAATTTTAGCTCCAACAGCTCCTGAATGTGCATCGAAAGTTCCTACGGCTACAACTGTATCTGTAGAAAGTCCTAAACGATCTGCCCATTCTTTGCTTAAATTTCCGGCAACCAGATCTGATGTATATGTTTCATCGTATAAATTACCACGAAGTGTTGCCAAATACGGATGTAATTTTTCTAAGAATTCAACTGGTGGTAAACCATTCCAGTCTTCGTGCCACATCGCTTTATGACCTGCTGCGCAACGACTTCTCTTGAATGTTTTTAAATCTTTATCTTCAATCAATAAATACGTCATTAAATCACAGTGTTCCATCCAGGTGTGCGCTGCATTTCGAACTGCTTCATCTTCTCTTGCAATGTGCAAAATTTTTGCCCAAAACCATTCTGATGAATAAATTCCGCCTACATATTTGGTTACGTTTTCTCCGCCCCAGCTTACCGCCAGTTCGTTGATTTCGTTTGCTTCATTTATCGAAGTATGATCTTTCCAAAGTACCATCATCGCATTCGGATTTTCCTCGAAACCTTTTGTCAAGGCCAACGGAATTCCTTCTTTCGTAACCGGAACCGGAGAAGATCCTGTTGTATCAATACAAATTCCGCGTACCAGCGAAGGATCGACTTTACTTTCTTTTATAACCGTTTGAATGGTGATTTCTAAACCTTCAATATGGTCTAATGGATGCTGACGAAACTGATTTGCAGCAGCATCACAATATTGCTTGTTTTTCCATCTTTTATAATGAGAAACATTGGATGCCAGCTCTTGCCCATTTTCAGTGTCTATTAGCATCGCTCGAACTGAATCTGTTCCGTAGTCCAATCCTATAACGTAATTTTTCATTCGAAATTCTTTTTATAATAATGACAAATATAAATATAAATATTTTATAAGTGTACAAAAAACACTTAATAAAAATAAGCCTTTTAATTTTTGCAAATAATGCATCAAAACAGTCGTTTAGAATCAAAACAGAAAACAAACGTTGATTTTACATTTATTATCTTGCGATTATTTCATCTTTATCTTCAAAATGGTAACTGAGTAAGCCGGAAAATCATATTGTACCTTGTTTCCGTTTACTTTAAATTCGCTTTCTTTTGGGCTAATTTTAGTTGGGGCTTCAAAAGAATTTTCATCATTTACTCCGTCACCTTTTAAGATTATTGCCGTTCCTTTTGCCTCTAATTTTACTCCTTTTACATCAATTGAAGCATTTTGTGCCGATGCTGAAGCGTTGACAATTTTCAGGATTACTTCTTTAGAATTCACATCTTTTACTGCCGATGCAAACAAATCATTTTGTCCTGTAACTGCTTTTCCTTCTTTTGTAATATTGATTAAATCTGTTCCTTTATTTTTAGAGAATAATTTCTGAACATAATAATTTGGCGTTCCGTACGATTGTAAATTATTGAACCAAATCATGTCCGGTGTCCATTGCCAGCCTTCTACGTGAGCCAATAATGGCGCGTAAGAAGTCAAGTGAACTACCTCAGCGTTACGCTCCATTCCGGTCATGAAAGCGGCTTCAGAAAAAGCACATTCCCAGTTGTTTTTATTATCCGGACTTGCAATCGCGACACTTTGTGCTGCATATTCCCCCGCAAAAATCTTTGGCCCTTTACGATCGTAATTGTCGTAACGGGTTACATTTTTACGAAACCAGGCCGGATCTTTATAATAATGTTCGTCGACAATTTCGGCGTTTAGTTTTTTAAGCTCTTTCATTCCATAATCAAAATAATCTCCGTCAGGAAATGGTCCTGTTCCCGAAACAATAATGATGTTTGGATATTTATCTTTGATGGCTTTTTGAAATACTTTGAAACGCTCGATATAATCCGCGCCCCATTGTTCATTTCCAACTCCGATATGTTTTAAATTGAATGGTTTTGGATGTCCCATATCGGCTCTCACTTTTCCCCAAGGAGTAGTCTGATCGCCATTTGCGAACTCAATTAAATCTAAAGCATCCTGAACATAAGGATCTAATTGATCCATAGGAACCAATTCTCCTGTGTTGAACTGACAAGCCATTCCGCAACTTAAAATGGGTAATGGTGAAGCGCCAATATCTTCTGAAAGCTGAAAATATTCAAAGAATCCTAAACCAAAACTCTGGAAATAGTCTGGCGCCGGACGATGTGCAAATTCCATATTCCAACGGTTTACGGCAGTTTCTCTGTCTTCCACTTTTCCAACCGATTTTTTCCATTGGTAACGTTCTGCCAAAGTTCTTCCTTCTACGATACAGCCGCCTGGAAAACGTAAAAATCCTGGTTTCAAATCATATAATAATTGTACTAAATCACTACGCATCCCATTTTTTCTTCCTTTCCAGGTATCTTCCGGAAACAACGAAATATTATCCAAATCGATAACTCCGTTTCCTTCAAAAGTAATTTTTAGTTTTGCCTTAGCTTCTGTTGCTGTAGAGGTTAACTGAGCAGTATAATCTGTCCAGTCTTTTGCTGTTGGAACAATCGAAGTTTCACCTAAAACTTTATTGTCTTTATCTATAAATTGAAACTTGATCCTGGTAATATTTCCTGATAATTTTGAAGCTTTTAAAGACAGATTGTATTTGAGGCCTTTCTTAATTCCCATTCCTCTAAAACCTTCATTGATCAATTCATAACCGCTGGCATCTTTAAGAGTAACCCTGCAATAATTATGATTCGTTCCTTGGTTTGAATACTGCACTACAGTGGCAATTCCGGATTGCTGATTTAATTTATGACGATCGCTGTTGGGTTCTTGCCATCCCATCATTGGAAACAGAAATTCGAACGATCTGTTTTTGATCATTTCGGCATACAAACCTCCATCGGCAGCAAAATTGATGTCTTCAAAAAATACTCCGTACATCGTTGGCTGAATTTTCGTCACTGTTTTTGCAGCGTCTACCTGAAGATTGTTTTTTTGTGCCGAAGCATAAATGCCGTTAAGCAATAAACCACAAAGGGTAATTTTGGTAATTAAATTGGACTTCATTTTTATTGTATTTAAATGTGTTTTATGGCACGCGGTTGACGCGGATAAAACGGATTTTTATTTTTTTGTTTCACGCAGATTTTTGCAGATCTGAGCAGATTTTATTTTCTAATCTTTGATGGTTTAAACACATAGAAACATAATTTTTGATTATGGAAAAAGGCATTTCATTTATCTAAACAAACATAGCTATGTGTGCAAATCCAGATTTGTTTTATTCTCTTTTTATTCATTTAGAAATCTATGTTTCTATGTGTTTAAATATTTTTTCACGCAGATTTTTTTATGTTATGCGTCTGACGGATTGAAATCCGTCTCTACAATATGAATCGTTCCTCCGGAACTTTTTTAAATCTTTTTTATCCTATCATCTGCGACATTATCTTTCTTCTTGCCTCTTTATTCTATTTTCTTTATTCTATTTTCTTTATTCTTTGTTCTATATTCTCAATTCTTATAATCCAACCAAACTTTCATTTTTCCAACGCCACGATTCGACCACGAATAATAAGGAATGGCTTTGAATTTTGAATTCTCAATTACATTTACGCCCTGCAATAAATTCGCTTCTTTTTTTACTTTGAAAGTATCTGAAGAACTTATATTGATTTTATCGAAATTGCTTTTGTTATCAATTTCTTCAACTGCGTAAACAATTGGACCGTATTCTAAAGAAACTTTGCTTTTATTGGTTGCAACTTTTGAATTGGTTTCAACTTCCTGAACTTCCATTGGGAAATTAAGAGCGATTTTATCTCCTTTTTTCCAATTTCGGGTTACGTTGAAATAACCATTTTCAGGCTGAATTGCCAATGTTTCCCCGTTTACGGTAATCGTTGGTTTTTGAGTTGAAGCTTTTCTATACGTATATAAATCTCCTGGCAAAACTTCATTTCTTGCCCAGCCCGGAACTCTAAGTTTAATTGTGAATTTACTCTCTTTTTTCGGATTTACAGAAATTCCAACTTTTCCGTTCCAAGGATAAGAGGTTTGCTGTGCAATCTGTAAATCGGTTTTTCCTAATGTAAAAGAAGCATCATTTGAAGCATACAAATTCACATATAAATCATTCTTTGTTTTAGAATAAATTAAACCGGGAATTGATGGGATAAAACGAATCAAATTAGTCGGACAGCAGGAACAATCAAACCAAGCCTGACGCGTACACGAACCTCTGTTCGATTTGTAAACGCCATCAGCTTCTAAGGCATTTGGATAAAAAAATTGTTTTCCGTCAAGCGAAATACCCGAAATTAATCCGTTGTACATGGTTCTTTCTATAACATCAAAATATTGAGATTTACCGTATAAACTGTGCAGTCTGTGGTTCCAATACACATCGCCAATTGCAGCGCAGGTTTCGTTGTAAGCGGTTAAATTAGGTAATTCATAATTATCTCCAAATGCTTCTCCGTCATGTCGCGAACCTATCCCGCCGGTGATGTACATTTTTTTACTGACCATGTTATCCCATAAATTATTTACGGCATTTTCATAGGCCTTATCTTTTGTCAGTGCGACAATATCGGTCATTCCCGCATACATATAAACGGCACGAACAGCATGTCCTACTACTTCTTTTTGCTCTGTAACTGGTATATGATCCTGTGCATATTCTCCGTATAATTTGTGATTATTTGGATTCCCGCGATTGTCCAGATAATATTTGGCCAGTTTCAAATAATCTTTCTTTCCTGTAATTTGATACAATTTTAGTAATCCTGTTTCTACAATCTGATGTCCCGGAACTCCTTTTACCTGACCTGGATTATCTCCAAAAGTTCTTACCAGCATATCGGCTGCTTTTATGGCAATCTCTAGAAAATTGGTTTTTCCGGTTGCTTCATAATGCACGATTGCGGCTTCTATTAAATGTCCCGGATTGTATAATTCGTGACTAATCTGCAAAGATTCCCAACGTTTTCCTTCGATTACGGGAACCCAGGTTGCAGGCGGTTTTGCCGGATTTATCGTTCTCCAGGTTGTAATGTATCCATCTGCTTCCTGACCTATTTTTACAATGGCAATCATCGAATCCAGAACCCTCTCCAGCTTGGGATTTGGAGCACTGATTAAAGTATTTGAGGCTCCTTCAATGATTTTATACACATCAGTGTCGTCAAAAGGCATATCGCCGCGAACTTTTCCTGTTTTTTGTTTTCCTGCAATTAAAAAGTTTTCAAAACGCCCTTCTTCATTGCATTTCTGAATCGCGTAAGCTATCGTAATTTCCTGTACTCTTTTGATAATGGGCAGCCAAAAAGAATCGGTAAGTTTTACATTCTGAATATTGACCGGCTCAATTTCGTAACCCGCTTTTAAGACGGAAGTTTTATCGCTTTTTTGCACCACATTGTTTTTGTTTTCTTTACAGGAAATCAAAATTAAAAGTGATAAGAAAATTGTTATTATAGGAAAATTATATTTTTTCATTGTTGTTGTATTCTATTTTAAAACGGGCCACAAATCTGCATCCCAAAGCATTTCTTTAACTACTAATCTTGGCACTCCGTTGGTTTTCTTTTCGTAAGCATGATAGAAAATGTAATCTTTCCCATCAAAGGTGTAA
>Ga0247810_10001364_pt1 | contig 15583 bp, 9 predicted proteins | sample UWRJL119311C1_FD_179918 | JGI IMG/M metagenome (GOLD analysis project Ga0247810, IMG submission 179918) | Plant litter microbial communities from Arlington Agricultural Research Station in Wisconsin, United States - UWRJ-L119-311C-1 | ecosystem: Environmental > Terrestrial > Plant litter >...
ATGCAAAAATAGAGCAGGCTGGAGAAGAAATGCTAAAAGATATCAGAGAATTAAGAATGATTTACATTCAGAAATTTGTTGAATTAGTTATAGCTGGGAAAAATACTGCAGTACAAGGATTTCAACTTCAGCATAATTTGGTAACCTTTGAAGAAATCCTGACAGACGATTTTTTTGATCAATTAAAAAGCCAGTCAAATATTAGCTATTATTATAATCACTACTCGCCACAAGGAAGTTCTATATCTTTTGCAGAGATAGATAAAAAGGTGGGCAGAGTTAATTATGCTCAACGATTGCAAATTATCTCAAATAAACAGAATGAAAATCTTAACAGACTAAAATCAGAACTGCAGGAAATTGAAAAAAAGCAGAAAGAACTTGCTTCCAAAAAAATGTACGAAGTTCTAGATTCAGAAAATACACTATCTTATTTCCAAAAGTATGCAGAGTTAAATAAAGATATTAACAGTTATAAGCTCATAAATTATCTTTTAAGAGGTGGCTACATTAATGAAGACTATAATCATTATGTTTCCTATTTTCATCCAGGTAGTATTGCTGGAGAAGATAATGAGTTTTTAATCAGTCAGTTAAATGGCCAGACTCCACTTCCTTACACTCATAAATTAAAGGAGTTAAATAGTTTAACAAAGAGATTAAAGTCGGAAAATTATAGCAGGGATGCAATATTGAATTTTTCGCTTATTGATTATCTAATCGAAAGCAAGAAGACTTTTAAATTAAGTCAAATCATAGATCTTCTAAGTAGGGGTGATCAGAAGGTGATGGGCTTCATCGATGACTATTTAAATTATTCAGAGGAGGCAAACCGCTCTGTATTTTTTCAGAGCCTTGCCGGTAAGTGGCATAACATGTGGATTTATCTAAGCCATAAATCTAATTACAACCCTGAGAAGCTTGAGTTCTACCTGCAATACATTTTCGGTTATCTTGACCAAACATCCATCGCCAGACTCAACGAACTTGGTAGTCTTTCGAAGTCAATGGCTGAGATGGAAAATTTAAACTTTTTATTGACAAGCGAAGAAATTAAGAAATCACTAAAGGAATTTTTGCAAAAATCAGAAGTTAAATTTAAAAACCTATTTTATCTAGACGAGCAGAGAGATTTTTTAGATTTTATATATGATAATAATCTGTATGAAGTGAATGAGAAGATGATTGAGTTTTTTATTTCAAATTTTGATGGTAGCGGAACTGATCACAAGAAACTTCAGACAGCAAATTACACGACTATTAAAAATTCTGGTAAAATAAAACTTATAAAATATATCGATGAAAATCTAGATCTTTATATAGAAAACGTTTTTCTTAAGCTAGAAAATAATAGGGATGAATCTCAGCATAATCTTTATGCGCTTTTGAATAATGAAAAGCTTACCAGCCGTTTTGAAATTATAAAACATGGTAAATTTTCTATAAGTGATCTTTCCAGAATTACTGATGCTGAAATACAGGGATCTTTGATCATCTATGGAAAAATAAGTACAGAATGGAAAAATGTTTTGTCATATTACAAAAAAGTAAAACTTATCGATGAGACTCTTATTGAGTACCTAAATTTAGAAGATATTTATAACACTCTCGCTAAACAGGGATTAATTAAGGATCCAGATGAAAAAGTCATGAGAAATTTTGCGCTAGAATTGATACAAAGCCCGATTTCAGATGAAAGTTTTGATAAAGTAACGGCCAACCTTCCCTTTTCTTATCCAGATGCCAAAATTATCGGTGAAGCGGCTGAATCTAAGATTAAGTCGCTTATTAAATATAAACGAATAAATTTAAATACAAACAATTATGTTTTTATTAAAGATAAATTCAAACAGCTTCTACTGTATGTAGTTGAAGTAAATGCATCAGAATTTGTGAAAGATATTCTTAATTATGTGGTAGAAAGTTCGTTAATACTCGAAATTTTGTCTTGTCAGGCATTCAATTCTGAACAGAAATTACTCATAATAGAAAATTTGTCCGATAATGTTTTAAGTGAAAATACTGAAGTTCTTTTGAAATTAAGTGATTTCCTGTCGGAGAACAAAACTGATAAAATCAGTTTTGTTCTCTTAAACAATATTATAACCTATGCAGCCTCACAGTCCCGAAAAGTGCAATTAGCTAACCTGTATTTCAGTTCTATAGAAGATTCCCATTTACAGATGATTATTGACAAAATTGAGGGATTTTCAAAATTACTGTCAGGAAAACATCCTAAGGTAGTTAACAATCTTGTGAACAAGGAGCTGATTAAAAATCTGGAAGGCAAATTAATAAGTAAATCGAAATTGTCAGAGGACGAGGAACATATTGAACTGTTCCCCTACTCAAATCCACGAATTTAAATTAAAAGCATGTTTGGCTTAGCTGAAGAAAAACTTCTAATGATGTATGTAACTAGGTGAGTTATGAATAGGTATTTAGCAACTAGAGATCAATTTCTTTTTCGAAATAACCTTTATTGTCAATTATTCTCAGATACATACCCTCGGTACCTTTTATCATTAAAATTAAGAAATCAGTATTTAATTTATTGTTGGAAAATTGGTTTTTTAACATCTTCAAATCGATAGAAGAAGGAGAAGGAAAAGATTCAGGATGGGTGTGCCATTCACCTAAATATATTAGTTGCCCTCCACTGTTATAAAATTCATAATCTAATATAATTTGTGCGCTTACCTTATTTCTCTCAAAATTTGCTCTAGAGGAATTGTCTAATGGAGTAGGAATTGATAGCTTTAGTATGTTAATTTGTTTATCTATAATCTTTCCCAATATAATGCCTCCAGATTCTGGATCTTTTTTTTTGTACTGCGTAAATTTTTCGACAATTGATATTGGTTGACTATGCAATACAATATCGTATTTATTAATTTTTATTAGCATTTTATATAATTTGTTTTATTAACTGACCCGGTGCGTGGCTTTTTGCAAAAGTAGATATTTCTAAATCACGACTTAATGCAATATCAAAATCACCAAAATATGTGAAAGCAAAATTATCAACAGGTCTGTTTTTAATTAAATTAAATAAGTCTGGTAAAAATGCAGCAAAAAATCTTGCAATAGATTCCTTTCCATATGGTATATAGGAACTTTGACATCCAGCTTCTTTTAATAATAGATTATTATCTGGGTTTTTATAAGCTAATTCACTGATTATGTTGAATTTATAGTAATTCTCTACTTCTAAATCGGTTAATCTAAAATTTGTATTAGGGTTGATGTATAATGCGTGGGCACCAATCATATAGGGCTCTACCCAAAGAAAGATTACTGGCCTTTCTATTTTATTACTTGCAAGACATTGTATTATATAGTTTTCAATTGAATCCTTACCAATTGCGCAAAATAGAATATCCATATTATTAATAGAGGATAGATTTTTTTCTATAACATCAACAACTGATAGGGAATATTTCTCAATATTTAAGAAGGGATTATTGAAAATCATATATTTAGCAATCGCGTCAACTTTATTTTCTCCTACTTCATTAAAACTCAATAAATGGCGATTTATATTTTCTAACTGTAAAATGTCAGGGTCAACTAAAAGTAAATCAGAAATCTCTAGACAACTTAGATAAAACAATAAATTTGATCCAATACTTCCCAGACCACTGACCATTATTTTAAGTGGAAAGCTTGGACTACTAATACCATCTGTTCTTTTTCTAATTCTTTTAAAACTAAAATATTTAAAACTAATACGTTGTATAGTCGCATTTCCTTGTATAGATGACATTATCTTTACAGTATTTAAAGAACCTTTTCTCCATCCATTTTGCGTGTTTTTGAAACCTATAATATTAAATCCAAAAAAAACTAATTCTTCATTAACTTTTAAAGAGAAAATCAAAATTTTAGAATCTAAAGACTCGTTAAGATAAGATTTTATTTCTCTTGAATAAGTCGCAAAATTATTGTCGATAAAGCTCAATATACTACTGTTTGTGAAAAAAAATGGAGGTTCAATTTTAGATATGATACCTAAATAAAATGCCTGCTGTTTTTTTAAATTATGACCATGCATTCTAAAAAAGTCTAATATTTTTTTTGATTCGTCATTGTCAGATCCAAAAAAGATATTAGTTTTATCGTAAGAAGGGGATAAATTATAAGCAATTAATTTTCCAGGAAGTAATTCTGATACGCCATCTCCCAAATAACCTCCCGCTACACCGCTCTCATTAACATTGTAAGTATTATTCCAATATGCAACAATTTCGTCATTAAAATCAATTAAATTTGTTTTTTGTAGTCCATTAATAATGATTTCTTTAGCTCTTTCAATACAAGCTTTTGCAATATATTTAGGTCTATAAGAATCAATTTTAATATTTTCTTGATCGAACAGACAAATGTTGCGTTTATCATCTACATGTGGTATGTATTTAATTGTCTCATAATCCTCTTCTGAAAGCGATATTTCGGGAATTGATAAAGGGAAGTCGGGTTTAAGTTCGAATAGCAATTTAAAATCTCGAATTTTGTCATTTACAGGGATTTCAACTATTACTTCCCAAATCTCCTCACTTCTTGTATAACCGTATTTGCCCTTAATTTTTTTCTGAGTTTTTATAATGGTATTTGTTTCAGAAATTCCGTCAAATGCCTCTTTTCTAGCTGTTTCAAAATCTATCATTTTAATTATGCACTTTTAGCATTTGAAGTTATAATTGCAGGTGTAGAAAAGTTTTGGGCTCCTTCATCTTCATCTTTAGCAGTTGAACATGAAAATCTTGAACCTAAGTGTTTTTGCCATTTAAAACACGCATTTTTAGGATTCGTTTCATTAATAGCCTGTTTCGCAGAATCAAGAAAAGATTTTAATTTTTCCATAAAATACGATTCATAACTATAACTTTCGACAACATTTTCATCTTTTGGTGTAGATGGACGTAAACATTCAAATTTTGTAGAAAGACTATTGTAAATATTTTCTAAAGTATCACGTAGGGCAATATCGTCTCGATCATTTGCAGTAAAATTATTAGCTACCCATATAGTAAAAATAAAGCCACTTGGCATTTTCTTTGTGCTATCTTCAAAATTTTGATAATCTCCCCAACTTTTAAAATATTTTACTAGGCGTCTTAATTGTTCATTGGTTTTCGCTTGTTTGTTAAACCAGTCTGAAAATTCTCTGGGGTCACTGTCTATCCACCCATTTTTTTTATGTGCCAATTGTGGACAGGAATCGTTTTCAGAATCTATAAAATAGATTGGCTGATCAATGTGATGACCGTCAGCAAATAAAGTTCTAACACAAGTGTTTTTGTCAGAAGGAGGGATACTAGTGTGTCCATCAACGGCATCTTTAACCCAGGTATGATAGGTTTGAACACTTTTTCTATCTTCTAAATCACCAATGAAATATATTCCATCATCAGTATCATATTTTGTAATTGTCTTTTCCTCACCATCTTCGTCGACTACTCTTATAATTGGATTTATAGTTGTTTTCATTTCAGACGAACCTTGAGAAGTAAACTTGGGCTGAATTTCATCTTTGTGATTTATTTTAAAATCATCTCTAACACGATTTCTAAGTTTTGTTCGTGAGTTTTTTAACTTCTTTTTTCTATCGTTTGTTAAGGTAATTGTCGAATTGAAATCGACAAATTGTTCGTGACAGTTAGCCATATTAATTTGTTTTATAAAGTTTATGTTGTTTGAAAAATTCAGCAATTTCAGGTCTTTTTCTATATATGTCTCCCATATCATTACCTTTTCCCCTGATAAGATTTAATGCTTGTGGTGTTGCCACATCAAGTTGCACTAGCGCTTCTTGTGAGCTAGATATATCTGAGGAAGGTATTCGAACGTAGTCTACCGGTAAGTCATTAAGAAGTGCAATTTTCTTCATAAAAAAATCTGTAAAGAAACTTTGCCCTGTAAAAGATGTTTCAAATAGTTCATCTTTCCAATCAAGAAATGATCTTTGACGTTTTAAACCTGTTGGTTTTCCCCCTGTTAATGAAAGACTACTGACTGATAATATTTTTAGCTTATCATATGGCTTATTTTTTCCAACAAAATATTGTAATGCTTCTAAATATCCAACAAGTGTAGGATTGTTGCCCCAAACACCTCCATCGATAAATTGTTTGTTATCATAATAAGGAATTTCTGCCATAGGAAAATATGTTGGAGCAGCACTTGTTGCTAATGCCACATCTACGTATAAAGCTTTGTTATCACGATTTAGATCCCCTTCTTTATGATCAAATTTGAATACGAATGGTCTAGCTTCTGTAATATTATAACTAGGAATACAAAGTAGATTGTTGCTTTCTCCAATTTTCTTATCACCAAAAATCTTACTCAGTGCTGATTTTAAATTCGCATCAGTGAATTTGCCTCCATTAACGATTTGTTTTACAGTACCATTGCTATATTTTTTGCCTAGAAATTTGATATTGTTAAACTTTGGAAATATTTTAGGTCCTTCATTTTCGTAAAAATCGCAAATTTCTGATGCAGGAATTTTTAAAGAAAGAGCTAATGCAATCAATCCACCGGTAGATGTACCACAAAACATGTCAAAGTAATCTGATAAACGACAATCAAATTTCTCTTCAAAATGTTTTAAGATCTGGGCTGAATAAAGACCCTTAATTCCACCACCATCAATCGACAAAATTTTAAACGTTTTTTCTTGTTCGCTCATGAATTTATTATCTATTGTTTAAAGATTTATATTTATTTATTCTTTATTAGACCAATGTTTTTCACTCTTTCTATCTCTTCCAGAATTTCATTAATAGTCTCATTCATTTCTGAACCAGCTTTTAAATATTCATTAGGAAATTGATCTTTTAAATAGGTCATAAAGGCATAGTACACTGGTTTTATAATTTGTTTATAATTAATTTTTTTAGAATTAAATAAATCTGAAACTAGATTATATTGACTTTTGGCCAATAATCTAATGAAATAGGAAGTAATTTCAGAAAGCAATTCTTCTTTATATTCTTCACTTCTATTCTCCAATGCATTTGAAATTTCTGCTTCATTTTCATTCCATTTGTTTATTGATTCATGAAATTTATTATTCCAAATAAGTAGCTTGCAGTATTCTAGTAGAAAAATCGGCTCATTAATATCGACTAGTTTTGTTTTGAAAGTTTCTAATATAAATTGCTTTCTATCTTCAAGACCGTCATTAAAAGCACAGTTTGATAAACATAAAATTGAAGTTTGTTTACCATAATCAAATGATTTAATAAATAACTTTTCTGCTTTATGATATTCTTTAATTTTCTGATAGTAATGAGCTAATAAATGGGCTGAATCAGCATCTTTTCGTTTAATTCCTTCATTTAATACTTTTACAGCTGATGCAGTGTTTTTTTCTATATTTAAATAGTATTTGCCTAAGGAATTGTAGCCCTCTATAATTTTCTTTTCAATTGCTCGTTCAAATAGTTTTTTTGCTTTTAAGTCATTACCTTTTGTTGAAGATAAATATAGGTTTCCTAAAATTATAAGGGAATAATTTTCCCCTTTCTCAATTGCATTTTGTAGTGCCTCAATTGCGCCATCAATGTCTCCTTCTGCTTTCAGTAATATTGATAAATTCCCATATGCAGAATAGATACCTTTTTTGATAGCATGTAAGCAAAGTCTTTTAGCTTCAGTGAAATTATCTTGAGAATAATAAATTGTTGCAAGACACATGATAGCTTCTGTGATCCCATTTTCAATTGCAATTTTATAATATTTAATTGCTTTATACTCATCCTCTCTCAAAAAATTATAGATTTGTCCTAAACGTAAAGCCGCCTCAAAATACTCTTTTTCTAATGCGATTTCATAGTAGAAGATGGCTTTATCTAAATTTTCAAGTTTACCTTCAAACAAGTCGGCAAGAGTAAATGCAGTTAATGCATCTTGTTTTTCATTATATAACCATTCAAGGCTTTCAGCAGCTTTATTATATTCTTTTTTATTAAAATAAATCCAATAAATATAGGTATTGTAAAGTAAGCCAGTGGCTCCCATTTCTTCTAAAGCTATAATTGCTTGGTCATACTTTTTTCGTTTTACTAAGTCTTTTATAGTTTCAAACCATTCTTTTTGTGATAGCTTCAGATTACTTATTAACTCCCGTGGTAAAGTTGACTTTGTCGTTTGTAATAATTTATATTTATCTAACGCTGATACATTTTCACAAGATAAAAAAGTGTTCACCATATCAATTGCAGCGTTGTTATCGTATTCTCCTCCTAATAAGTTGTTTATATGATGTAGTACCCTTTCAGAAAGCTCACTTTTATCACACCAGGTGTCGTAAAATCTAACTAACCACATAATGTTTTCTCTATCTTTTTTCTTGCCGAATCTCATCAAATACCATATGTTCATAAACCTATCTTTTAATCTGTAAAGATTATTTTTGGTCCTGGTATTAATTTTTTCGATTACCTGATTTTTCTCAAGAGTTATTAAAATAGATGAAATGTGCTTACTTTCTATTCTGGTGCTGGTAACCAATTCTTTTACTGAAATTGCATCCCAATGTCTAGCTATTATATCAATTACTTTTTGTTGCTGAGTTGATAGTTGATCAAGCTCTGCTTTATAGAGGAAAGTTAAATCATCTAATAATCTATAAAGATCTTTTATAGCTTTACCATTTGCATTATCAAGGAATATTTGATAGAGATAGGACATCATGCGGGGATTTCCTCCAGTAAGTCTGCGCAGCGCTTCAACTCTTGTGGGATTACTATGTAATAATGATTGTATTTTATTAGTTTCTTGAGATTGTTCCCCTATCTTTAATAATAGTTTGTAGGTTTCTGATTTGGTTAAACCATTTAGCTGTAATACCTTGAAAAAATCGTAAAAAGGATCAGAATAGCTAATTATTCCATCAAAATAAGTAGTTGAAGATCCTATGATACGTATATTGTTAGATGTAGAGAGTACTTCTCTTAAACGTTGCTGTCCTTCTTTACCAAATTTTCGTAGTAATGAATCTATATTTTCTATGAATAATATAACCTTCTTTTTGTTTTCTTTTAATTTACTTTCAATTATATCATATGCAGTCTCTTCGTCATATTTTCCTCCTGTCAAAAATGATTGGATTTTTATATTTAGATCTTCAAATCCTTTTTTTTCTTCTAAATGTTCCGCTATACTTTCCCACAGATTTAGTAATTCTGTTAAATGATATTGCTCTTCATTAAACATTATTGGAATAATTTGTTCTTTTAGCTGTAAATCATCTTCAATCGCGTACATTATCCGATAAAGAAGTGTAGTTTTTCCAGCGCCACGTTGGCCTATTATTAGATAACTCTGCTCTGGTTTATCACTTTTTGACAACTTTAATTCGTTAATAATATTATTAAATATTTTAGTGCGAATTACAAAACCATTTATTAGTAAAGTTCGTCCTTGATTTCCTGTGTTATTTCGAAGTAATATGTCCATAGTAATATGTCTTAACATTCATGATTCTTCCACCAATTTCTTAATATTGGAGAATTAAATTTAAATACATTGTCACTTTGATTGATTATGTATCCATCATATTTAAGTGAGTCTAGTAATCTTCTGGTCTCATCTTCCGTCAATATGCCATTAGCAATATTAATTGCTTGATCTTTTGTTAATGTTAGATTTTGAGATAATTGGCACAAAAACACTTTAATGAATTGGCGCTCTTTGTCGTTGAAAACTCTTTTAAGCCTTTTTACATAATGTTCAAAATGATGATCGTTTCTTTGTTCTAGAGCAGTTTCAAAGGCTTTATCTATTACATCTTCACTTATTTCTTCGTGAGGTTCGATATCAGTTATAATCTCCTGTATTATTAATTGGAAGTAAAAAGGAATTGTCCACTCTGCTTTACCAATAATATAATCTAGTCTTTCATCAGTAATTTTGAATTTGTAAGTTTTTAAAACAGATGCGATTAATTCTTTTGATTGTTCATTGGTTAAAGGATGAACTGGTATTGAAGTTAAATCATTAATTAGCGATGAAGAATCCAAATTTCCGACAGTCAAATTGAGGCTATTAGAACCGGTGTAGATAAATTGTATTTTACGACTTAATTTTGGGTTATTTCTTAATTCTCTATTTGATTGTAAAAATTTTTTTGCTTCAACAACATCACCATTATTCTCTTCAACTATGTTTAGGATTACTTCAGGGAACTCATCTACCATCAATATGAGTCTATCTTTTCCCATATCTACACCTATAAGTAGATTCAATAACTCTTCTTCATAATCGATTTCGTCTGCATCATGAAAATCAAATCCTGAGCCTGCAACTTTCACACCTTTTAATTTGCTTAAAAAAGAATTTCCTGCGGCTTTAAATTGTTCAATAAACTTTTTTCCTACACCAACTGCATCACTTTTTATAATGTCTCTGTATAATTTACGATAATAATCGTTTTTAGATCGTGCGCTCTCTACTTGAAAATATAAATGAATAAATCCATCATCAGGATTGTCTAAGAAGTAGTATAAAATTGATGATTTTCCAACACGACGAGGAGCCGCTATTTGTAAATTAGCACCAGCCTGTAAGTTTAATTTAATTCTTTTGATTTCTTTGCTTCTCATGTAGAAATCTTCCTTAGAAGCTATTTGACCAACAATGTTTTGCATATGACAATTTTTTTATTGTCAAATATAATGACAATTTTTAAATTGTCAAAATTTTTAGCAATTTTTAAATTGTCAAATAAATTATAATTAGGTTTTACATATTGGAGTGTAAAATATGATGATTAATTTAGTTTTTTTGAAATGAGAATTTGGAACTTACATTAAGCAATGCTGTAATTGAGCCATTAGAATTTTAAACTATTTTATCCTTACCTGACATTTTTGCTATCCTTAAGTTGAACATTGATTCTTTTAAAGATTTCCCAACTCCTATGCTTAAAGTAAAACTTGAATTTGTTTTAAAATCATTTTTTAGATTTTCTAAAAATTTAATTTCATAATTAATTTTATTAATAGAAAACAAAATATCATCAGATCCCCTCATTAGAATTATCGCTGATTGTAGCGATTCAATTTCAATTGAAATTTTATTGATATTTTCTTGAATCTTATTGTGGATTAATTGAGCGCCTTTAAAATTATCGTTTAATAAGGATAATTCAATACTATCTCCAACATTGTCTACATCTAAACGAATAAATATTAGCTCTTCCATCAATTTATTAAAGATTTAGCATCATTAAAAGAGTCAACTGTTTTTTTTGAAATAAATTTAACATCAATTTTACCATTTGTTTTTCTATTGCTCCAATATTTACCTTCTAATTTTCTCGTAGTAGAATCAATTAGTCTAAGTTCGGTAGCACCTTCTTGTAAAAAATCGTCATCGTCCTGACTAGTTTCTTTCCTGTATAAATAGGAAACATTTTTCAGACCAGTTTCTTTTTTTAAAGATATAGTTTCTGAATAAGATGTTCCGATAAATGAATTTGTAAATGTTGTAAAATGAATCCTTAAGAAACTTTGTCTAATAACTATGAAAAAATCAATATCATCACAAGTTTTCCCATTTTCATCTACATAGTCAGATTTTAATATTCCAGACCAAGTTCCATTAAGGTTCGGTCTATAAAATAATTTTTTTAGGCCCCATATCTTCCATCCCCATGAAAAATGGAAAGTCCAAAAAAGAGTCGCGGCAGTTATTCCAAAACTAACTGCACGAAATCCTTCTTTTATGTTTGGTTCTTTTTTTAAAACTACAATATAAATAACTCCTAAAATTGCCGATATTGCAATTGAAATTGTTACTAATAATTTTAATTCATCTTTTTTCATTTAATTTATTTTTTAGAGATTATGTCTTTAGTAAATGATATAGCATTTTAATATTTAATTAAAAATAGTTAACGAGAATTTATATTTTGCACTTTTACAAATAATTGCTTGAATGAGAATTGAAGTCTTAATATGCTTGGATTAGTTTATTTGTCCCGGTAAATATACAAATTACAGTTTGCTTTTAGATTTAATATTGGCTCAGCTTTTTATGATCAAATTTTATCTTCGTTTTCTTTCTTAGGAAATTTATCCAGTAGCAATAATGAATTTATCTGAAAATAGTTAAGTGTATAATAAGGTAATTATTTGATCATGTAAGTATTTGGTTTTGTCTCCTAAACTGAATGCAAGGAAACGATATTATGTAATAAAAATAAAAAGACAATATTTAGCAAAAAGGCAAATAAAGTAAAATATAAATACATTGAAAAGCTCGTATCATATTGCAAAACGATCTGTATTTCCTAGATAACATAATTCAATTTAGAGAGAAAATAATAGTTAAGCTTTTGTATTTAGTCTTAGTTAAAGATTCTTACTAAAAGTTATAGAGTTTTGAAGATTTAATTTTATTGATTCTTTTAACTTCCTCAGTAAACATTTGGGCTTTATCTAACATATTTCTCCTATCATATATGAACACTGGAGGAATTAGTTTTTTTAGAGGGATGGGTGACATAACTAATCGGTCAGATTGAGGATATTATTTATTTATAAGGTGTAGGTAAAATGGTTTATTCCGATAGTAATACCACAAATTTATATAAAAATATAGTATTTGCTGGTTGTTTATCCACATAAATTTTAACTTTTTTTACGGGAAACCCGTAACCCTAGAGTACTGGTGTTGTTTAATTTAGCTATAGTTAAATCAATGATGTTTTTTCAGACATAACATTGTTTTTTTGACAGACTGGTAATCCTGATGAGGTTAATATTAGTAGGTGGGAAGGGTACTGGTTAAGGAAGTCAATGGCCCTGCGGGTTTTTTTGTTTGAGATAGTTTGCAGTTTGGAAGATACCGCGGGGCTAATTGATGAAAGGGGTTTAAGAGCATTTAAAAAAAGAGAAAGGAGAAATAGAATGGGAAAGAGGAATGAAAAAGATAAAGAGAAGGTCAACTAAATAATTGATAATTAGGTTATAATTGTTCAAACCACTTTTTCACTGGAGTCGCAATGGTTAAAAACTGCATTATGCTAGTTTTAATATAGGGTAAATCTAGTATTGATATACTACTATTTCATATTTACTATATTGATACGGCATATATACTTTATATATACTTTGCTAATACTAGGTATATACAGTAACAATCCTCCACTGATCCTCCATAGATAAGCCGCGTATAAGCCGCGTATAAGCCGCATGTAAACCGCCTTTGGGAATTATGATTTGTATTTTATAAAGGAATTAGGTGTGTTTAGTTCAATAGAAAACTATTGTCCTAACGAATTGAATTATTAGATTTTACAAGTAAAGGTGATTGCAATATTGAGTATATCAAAGCTAATAAAAATAATTCAAAACACAGTGTTTAATAGATATTTTAATTAGATAATCAACCTCTGGCAAGGATGTACTTTAAAGGATGTATATAAATTAAGTTTATGAAGCCTTTTGCTAAAGGCTATGAAATTTATGTGGGGTACCTATAGTAACTGGTAGAAACTACTAACCATAATTGGATTTATTTATATTTGCGGTATGAAGTTATCAGTTGTTATCCTTAATTACAATGTGCGTTATTTTTTAGAACTTTGTGTACTGAGTGTGCAGAAGGCGGTTCAGCATTTGGATGCTGAGATCATTGTGGTAGATAATAATTCGCCTGACGATAGCTGTGCAATGATCAGGGAGCGTTTCCCCAATGTGGTTCTCATAGAAAATAAAGAGAATTCTGGTTTCCCAAAGGGAAATAACATAGGAGTTGCGCAAGCTACAGGAGAATATATCTGTATTTTGAACCCCGATACTGTGGTAGCGGAAGATACTTTTAAAAAGGTACTTGCTTTTGCTGATACTAAGAGTGAGCTTGGAATTGTTGGGGTAAAACTAATCGATGGAAAAGGTAATTTCTTACCGGAAAGTAAACGGGGTGTGCCCACACCTTTTGTTGCATTCACTAAGATTACCGGTCTGTACAGGCTTTTTCCTAAGATGTTTGGGAAATACTATGCTTCGCATTTAACAAAGGATGAAACGGGGATTGTGGAGATACTCGTTGGAGCCTTTATGGTAATGAAGAGGGAAGTGTATCTTGAGGTCGGCGGATTTGACGAGGACTGTTTTATGTATTCAGACGATATTGACCTTTCGTATATGGTTTTAAAGACGGGAAGGACAAATTATTATTACCATGGCACTACCGTAATTCACTACAAAGGGGAGAGTACTGTCAAAGACAAAAAATATATGCAGCGCTTTCAGCAGGCGATGAATTTCTTTTATAACAAACATTTTAAAGTTTCTGTATTGTTTTCGTTTTTTATGAAGCTTGGAATACTGTTTTTTTCGTTTGTAAAGATGTTTCAAGGCAAGCAAAAGCCAAAATTAGTGGCTCAGGATTACATATTGGTATCTCATAATCATGAGCTACAGCAACGGCTCCAGATTATTCTGAATAAAAATGTAGGATTGATTCAACAGCTTCCTTTTTCGCAAACGTTTTCGGAAAATCGGCTGACCGAAATCATTTTTGATACTAATTTTATTAAATTTCAATCGATAATTGAAGTTTTGGAAACGAATAAAAGCAATAGTGTTAGATTTAGGATTATCCCCCAAATTGCTGATTTTCTTATAGGAAGCGATAGTAGCCTGGATAGGGGAGAAGTGATTGGAATATCAGATTTGCCGATTTTACGCCAACCGTAAAAAGGCGGATAAAAATATATAATTCGTCGTATTAGCTAAAAATATTTACTAATTTTGCTGAAAGAAAACTAAAATCACCTTTTAGGTTAATAATATGGCAAGATTTGAATTGAAACTTCCGAAAATGGGAGAAAGTGTTGCGGAAGCAACCATTACAAATTGGTTAAAAGAAGTTGGCGACACTATAGAAGCCGATGAAGCCGTTCTTGAGATCGCTACAGACAAAGTAGATTCAGAAGTCCCATCGGAAGTAAGCGGAACCCTTATTGAAAAACTTTTCCAAAAAGATGATTTGGTTCAGGTAGGTCAAACGATCGCTATCATTGAAGTTTCAGGCGGGGTTGCTGTAGATGCACCCTCTGAAGAAACTATTAAGATTGTCGAAGGTACACTCGATGCCGGGCATGAGATTAAGGCAGTCCCTGTTGCTGTAGACTTTTCAGATACTGAGAAGTTCTATTCACCGCTCGTTAAGAATATTGCGAAAGAAGAAGGTATTACCCTGGCTGAACTTGAAACCATGATTGGTTCAGGTAAAGACGGTAGGGTTACCAAAAATGATATATTGGATTATGTTGAGGAAAGGAAAAAAGAACCAAGAAGCAAGAAGCAAGAGGTAGCTGTTGAGACTCCTAAAGTGGTGCCAAATTCAGTACAAGCATCAAAAGCCCCACAGGCGGCTCCGGTATCTGTAAATGGTGGTGATGAGGTTATTGAAATGGACCGTATGCGTAAACTGATCTCCGGATATATGGTTGCTTCGGTACAGACTTCTGCACACGTACAGTCTTTTATTGAAGTCGACGTTACGAATATCGTCAAATGGAGAGATAAGGTAAAGTCCGCCTTTGAGAAACGCGAAGGAG
>Ga0247810_10001365_pt1 | contig 15574 bp, 11 predicted proteins | sample UWRJL119311C1_FD_179918 | JGI IMG/M metagenome (GOLD analysis project Ga0247810, IMG submission 179918) | Plant litter microbial communities from Arlington Agricultural Research Station in Wisconsin, United States - UWRJ-L119-311C-1 | ecosystem: Environmental > Terrestrial > Plant litter >...
GTGCTGTTCGAGAAGGACGCCCCCGTCGACAGCGACGAGCTCGGCGCCGCCATCATGTCGCCGACCGCCTACACGGCCGAGGTCGAGGTGGTCGCCGGCCGCCCGGTCGAGGTCGTATACGAGTACCGTCGCCAGGTCGACGAGGCGCTCGCCGGGGCGATGGCCTTCTCCTTCGGACTGGAGGCGAGCCACGCCGGCAAGGACACGCTCGTCACCGAGGCGGCGGCCCTCGCTCGCGAGGCGGACCTCGTCGTGCTCGTCGTCGGAACCAACAGCGCTGTCGAGTCGGAGGGCTTCGACCGCTCCGACCTCGACCTGCCCGGCAACCAGGACGCGCTCGCCCGCGCCGTGCTGGAAGCCAACGACCGCACGATCGTCGTGGTCAACTCCGGTTCGCCCGTGGTCCTGCCCTGGCGCGACGACGCCGCGGCGATCCTGCTCAGCTGGTTCGGCGGGCAGGAGATGGGCAACGCCCTCGGCGACGTGCTCACCGGTGTGGCCGAGCCCGGCGGGCGCCTGCCCACCACCTGGCCGAAGGAGTTCACGGACGTGCCCGTCACGGATGTCACCCCGGTCGACGGGAGGGTCCGCTACGACGAGGGCATCCACATCGGCTACCGCGCCTGGCTCAAGGCGGGCACCGAGCCCGCGTGGGCCTTCGGCCACGGCCTCGGCTACACCACCTGGTCGATCGCCGATGTCGCCGTCGACGGTCTGACCGTCTCGGCGTCCGTCACGAACACGGGTGCGCGTTCCGGCAAGCACGTCGTGCAGGTCTACGCGTCGCGCCCCTCGTCGACGATCGACCGCCCCGTGCGCTGGCTCGCCGGCTGGGCCGTCGTGACCGCGGAGCCGGGCGAGACCGTCACGGCCACCGTCGAGGTGCCGCGTCGCGCCTTCGCGAACTGGGACGCCGGATGGCAGTACGAGTCGGGCGAGTACACCCTGTCGGTCGGCGCCTCGGTGCTCGACCTCGCCGGGTCGGTGACCGTCACCCTGTAGAGCGAGGGTTCCCCGGCCGTGTCCCTACCACCAGAACACGGCCGGGGAAGTCTTATGCGCGGCCTCGGGGGACGAGGCGCTCGAGCTGGGTCACGTGGCCCGGCTCCAGCTCCTCGATCGACTTGACGCCCAGCAGCTTCATCGTGCGGATGACCTCGCTCGAGAGGATCTCGATCGTGCGGTCGACGCCCGCGCGCCCACCGGCCATGAGGCCGTAGAGGTACGCCCGGCCGATGAGGGTGAACTTGGCCCCGAGCGCGATCGACGCGACCACGTCGGCGCCATTCATGATGCCGGTGTCGACCATGACCTCCGTGTCCTTGCCGACCTCGCGCACCACCTCGGGGAGGAGATGGAAGGGGATCGGCGCGCGGTCGAGTTGGCGCCCGCCGTGGTTGGAGAGCAGGATGCCGTCGACGCCCAGGTCGGCCAGCTTCTTCGAGTCGGGGACGTTCTGCACGCCCTTGATGACCAGCTTGCCTGGCCACATCTCGCGGATGACGCGGAGGTCCTCGTAGTTGATCGACGGGTCCATGGCGGCGTCGAGCATCTCGCCGACGGTGCCGCCGGTGGAGGTCAGCGACGCGAACTCGAGCGGGGGAGTGGTGAGGAAGTCGAACCACCACCACGGCCGCGGGATCGCGTTGATGATCGTGCCGGCTGTCAGCTGCGGCGGGATCGAGAAGCCGTTGCGCTTGTCCCGAAGGCGCGCACCGGCGACGGGGGTGTCGACGGTGAACATGAGCGTGTCGAAGCCGGCGGCCGCCGCGCGCTCGACGAGCCCGTAGGAGATCTCGCGCTGGCGCATGACATACAGCTGGAACCAGTTGCGTCCGTTCGGGTTCGCCTCCTTGACCGCCTCGATCGAGGAGGTGCCGAGGGTCGAGAGGGTGAACGGAATCCCGGCCGCGCCCGCAGCGCCGGCTCCGGCGATCTCGCCCTCGGTCTGCATGAGCCGCGTGAACCCGGTCGGCGCGATGCCGAAGGGCATGGCGGAGGTGCCGCCGAGGACGGTCGTCGTGGTGTCGAGCTGCGACACGTCCTTGAGGATGCCGGGGTGGAACTCCACGTCCTCGAAGGCCTGGCGCGCGCGGTTGAGCGAGAACTCGGCCTCGGCCGCACCGTCGGTGTAGTCGAAGGCGGCCTTGGGGGTGCGGCGCTTGGCGATGTCGCGCAGCTCGTAGATCGTGAGCGCACCGTCGAGGCGGCGCTTCTTGCCGTTGAGCGTCGGCTTCTTGAACTGCATGAGCTTCGCCAGCTCGACGGGGTTGGGCACGGAGCGCTTCATCGGAGGGTCCTCGGGGTGTAGACGGTGGGGGTGAAGGCCGCCGCCACGATCGCCCGGAGCGACTCGAGCGACCCGGAGATGATCCCCTGGGCGCGGGCCTGGACGAGCACGTTGCCGATGGCGGTGGCCTCGGTGGGGCCGGCGTGCACCGGCAGGCCGGAGCGGTCGGCGACGAGCTGGCAGAGCAGCGTGTTCTGACTGCCGCCGCCCATGAGCTGGATGGCGTTGACGGTCTTGCCGGAGAGCTCCGACGCCTGGCGGACGGTCGCCGCGTAGGCGTCGGCGAGCGACTCGAGGATCGCGCGCACGAGAGCGGCTTTTCCAAAGGGCACGGCCAGCCCGCGCTCGGTGTACCAGTCGGCGATGCGCTGCGGCATGTCGCCGGGCGGGCTGAAACGCGGGTCGTCCACGTCGAACAGGGCCGACGGGGCCTTCTCGAGCGCCGCCGCCTCGAGCAGCGGGATGAGCTCGTCGCCCCAGCCGCGGATGGTCTCGCTGAGGATCCACAACCCCATGACGTTGCGCAGGTAGCGCACCCGTCCGTCGACGCCGCCCTCGTTGGTGAAGTTGGCGGCGCGGCTGGCCACGGTCAGCACCGGCTGCTCGAGCTCGACGCCGACGAGCGCCCACGTTCCGCTGGAGATGTAAGCGACGTCGGTGTCGGTCGTGGGCATCGCGACGATCGCCGAGGCGGTGTCGTGCGACCCGGTCGTGCTGACCTCGAGTCCCTTCACACCGACGCGCTCGGCGATGTCGGGCAGCAGGCCGCCGACGGCCGACCCGGCCGAGATGAGCTCGGGGAAGATGTCGCGGGGCAGGCCGACGCGGGCGATCAGTTCGTCGTCCCATTCGCCCGTGTGCACGTTGAACAGGGCGGTCGTCGAGGCGTTGGTCCGCTCGGCGAACTGATTCCCGGTCAGCCAGTAGGTGAGCAGGTCGGGGACGAGAAGGAAGCGCTCCGCGCCGTCGAGCCGACCGGCCAACTGGTCGTCGGCGAGCTGGTAGACGGTGTTGAACGGCAGGTGCTGGAGCCCCGTGGCGGCGTACAGCGCCGCCGGCTCCACCCGCTGGTGCACGGCCTCCACGCCGCGGGCCGTGCGGCTGTCGCGGTAGTGGAAGGGCTCCGCCGTCAGGGCACCGCCGCGCATGAGGCCGTAGTCCACGGCCCAGGAGTCGACGGCGACGCTGGCGAGTTCCGGCTCCTCCCGCGCAGCGGAGCGCAGGCCGGTCACCACGTGGTCGAAGAGCCCCGTGACGTCCCAGTGCAGCTCGTCACCGACGGTGACCGGGCCGTTGGGGAAGCGCGCGACCGGGGTCAGGCGCAGCTCGTCGTGACCGACGTAGCCGAGCATGACCCGGCCGCTCGTGGCGCCCAGGTCGACTGCCGCGACAGCCTTGACCATCAGCTTCGGCCGTTCAACGCAGGAAGGCGGCAGCCACGCCCGCGTCCACGGGGATGTGGAGGCCGGTCGTGTGCGACAGGTCGGGGCCGGTGAGCACGGAGACCGCGTTGGCGACGTTCTCGGGCAGCACCTCGCGCTTGAGGATGGTGCGCTGCGCGTAGAACTTGCCGAGGTCCTGCTCGTCGATGCCGTAGGTCTTGGCACGGTTGGCGCCCCAGCCGGCGGCGAAGATGCCGGAGCCGCGCACGACGCCGTCCGGGTTGATGCCGTTGACCTTCACGCCGTGCTCGCCGAGCTCGACGGCCAGCAGGCGCACCTGGTGGGCCTGGTCGGCCTTCGTCGCCGAGTAGGCGATGTTGTTGGGGCCGGCGAAGACGGAGTTCTTCGAGGAGATGTAGATGACGTCGCCGCCCATGCCCTGCTCGATGAGGATCGGCGCGGTCGCCTTCGAGACGAGGAAGGAGCCCTTCGCCATGATGTCGTGCTGGAAGTCCCAGTCCTTCTCGGTGGTCTCCAGCAGCGGCTTGGACAGCGAGACGCCGGCGTTGTTGACGACGATGTCGATGCCGCCGAAGGCGAGTACGGCCTCCTGCACGGCCGCCTCGATCGCCGCGGCGTCGGTGACGTTGACCTGCACGCCGATCGCGACATCCGTGTTGCCGATCTCGGCGGCGGCCTCCTGGGCCTTCGCGAGGTCGAGGTCGGCGATGACGACGCAGGCGCCGTCGGCGGCGAGACGCGTGGCGATGGCCTTGCCGATTCCGGAGGCGGCGCCGGTCACGAAGGCGACGCGCGTCGCGTGCGACTTGGGCGCGGGCATGCGCTGCAGCTTCGCCTCCTCGAGCGACCAGTACTCGATGTTGAACTTCTCGGCGTCGCTGATCGGGGCGTAGGAGGAGATGGACTCCGCGCCGCGCATGACGTTGATCGCGTTGATGTAGAACTCGCCGGCGACGCGGGCGGTCTGCTTGTTGGCGCCGTAGCTGAACATGCCGACACCGGGCACGAGCACGATGAGCGGGTCGGCGCCGCGGATGGCGGGGGACTCGGCCGTCGCGTGCTTCTCGTAGTACTTCGTGTAGTCGGCGCGGTACTCCTCGTGCAGCTGCGTGAGGCGGTCGATGACCTTCTCGACCGGGGCGTTGGCCGGCAGGTCGACGATGAGCGGCTTCACCTTGGTGCGGAGGAAGTGGTCGGGGCAGCTGGTGCCGAGAGCGGCCAGCTTCGGGGCGTTCGCCGAGGCGAGGAAGTCGAGGACGACGTCGGCGTCGGTGAAGTGGCCGACGACCGGGCGGTCGTGCGAGGCGATGCCGCGGATGGTGGCGGCGAGTGCGGCGGCCTTGGCCAGGCGCTCCGCCTTCGGCAGGGCGAGGTTCTTCTTCACCTCGCGACCGAAGGGGTTCTTCTTCCCGTTGGCCGCGATGTAGTCCTCGGCCGTCTTGATGATCCAGAGGCTGTTCTTCTCGGCCTCCTTGCTCGTCGCGCCCCACGCCGTGATGCCATGGCCGCCGAGGATGACGCCGATCGCCTCGGGGTTCGCCTCCTTGATGGCGGCGATGTCGAGACCGAGCTGGAACCCGGGGCGACGCCAGTCGACCCACGCGACCTTGTCGCCGAAGGCCTTCTTGGTCAGCTTGCGGCCGTCCTTCGCGGTGGCGAAGGCGATACCGGAGTCGGGGTGCAGGTGGTCGACGTGCGCCGCGTCGACGAGACCGTGCATCGCGGTGTCGATGGAGGGGGCTGCGCCCCCCTTGCCGTGCAGCGCGTAGTCGAAGGCCGCGACCATCTCGTCCTCGCGCTCGACACCGGGGTAGGTGTTCTGCATGGCGCGGAGGCGGTCGAGACGGAGGACCGCGAGGCCCGACTCGGTGAGCGTGCCGAGGTCGCCGCCCGACCCCTTCACCCACATGAGCTCGACCGGCTCACCCGTCACCGGGTCGGTCTCGGTGCCCTTGGCGGAGGTGTTGCCTCCGGCGTAGTTGGTGACGCGCGGGTCGGAACCGAGACGGTTCGAGCGGGCGATGAGGTCGTCTTTGGCAGTCATATCCGTGTCTCTGTGGGTGGTGTCTGTCGGAAAAAGGAGAGGCTTACGCGCCCCAGCCCGCCTGGGTCCCGCCGACGCGCTCCTCGGCGATCTGCTGGAGGCGGCCGGAGGCCAGGTAGGCGGCGAAGGGGTCGCGGGCGAGGCCGCGGCTCTCGCGCCAGTCGGCGAGGTCGCCGCGCACGTCCGTGTAGAAGGCGTCCATGAGCACGGCGTTGGCGCCGAGCACGTCGCCGGCCGTCTCGGCGGCGGCGAGCGCGTCGCGGTCGACGAGGAGGGCGCGGGCCGTCATCTCCTGCACGTTGAGCACGGAGCGGATCTGGCCGGGGATCTTGTCCTCGACGTTGTGGCACTGGTCGAGCATGAAGGCCACATCGGGGTTGTTGAGGCCTCCGCCGCGCACCACCTCGGTGAGGATGCGGAACAGCTGGAAGGGGTCCGCCGAGCCGACGATGAGGTCGTCGTCCGCGTAGAAGCGCGAGTTGAAGTCGAAGGAGCCGAGCTTGCCGAGTCGCAGCAGCTGCATGACGATGAACTCGATGTTGGTTCCGGGGGCGTGGTGGCCGGTGTCGAGGCAGACGAGCGCCTTGTCGCCGAGAGCCGCCACCTGCGCGTAGCTGGTTCCCCAGTCCGGAACATCGGTGTGGTAGAAAGCCGGCTCGAAGAACTTGTACTCGAGCACCATGCGCTGCTCCTCGCCGAGGCGCGCGTAGATCTGCTGGAGCGAGTCGGCGAGGCGGTCCTGGCGGCCGCGCATGTCGACCTGGCCGGGGTAGTTGCTGCCGTCGGCGAGCCAGATCTTGAGGTCGCGACTGCCGGTCGCGTCCATGATCTCGATGCACTCGAAGTGGTGGTCGATCGCCTTCTGGCGGATGGCCGGGTCGACGTGCGTGAGGGAGCCGAACTTGTACTCGTCCGCCTGGAAGGTGTTCGAGTTGATGGTGCCGAGCTTGACGCCCTTGTCCTCGGCGAAGGCGCTGAGGGCCGCGTAGTCGTCGACCTTGTCCCACGGGATGTGCAGCGCGACGGCCGGGGCGAGCTGCGTGAACTCGTTGACGGTCGCGGCGTCGGTGATCTTCTCCTCCGGCGTGCGGGGGGTGCCGGGCGTCGTGAAAACGCGGAAGCGGGTTCCCGAGTTGCCGAACGCCCAGGAGGGGAGCTCGATGCCCTGGGCCTCGAGCTGGGGCGTGATGTCGGAGAAGGTCGTCATCGGTGGTTCCTTTCGTGCGACGGTGCGCGATGGGCCCTGTCGATTCCTCGTGAATCGTTTCAAAGCCACGGGAACGTTACCCCGTCCGCCGCGGCCTAGTCAAGTGCCGCGAGCTGGTCCTCCAAGTGGAAGACCTCGTCGAGCCGGGGCGCACCCTGGTCCGGGCGATCCCCGTCGAGCGTCACGAAGAACTCGGCCATCTCCGCCTCCCACGGAGCGGTCGCCGGGTTCTCGGCGAGACTGCGCTGCGCGGCCTCGTCGTCGTCCACCTCGTAGTAGCCGATGAGCAGCCCGTCCTCGCGGAGGAACAGCGAGTAGTTGCGACGACCGGACGCGGCGATCGCCTCGAGCATGGACGGCCAGACCGCTGCGTGGCGCTCGCGATACTCCGCGAGCCGGTCGCTCTTCACCTGCAGCTGGAAGCAGACACGCTCCATGGGTCCTCCTCGTTGATTCGTTTCACCGACCTTACGCGTGCGGACTTGACGCGGTCGAGAGAGTGCGCCTATGGTGCATGAACGCAACCTGAATCGATTCAGGTTCGTTCACCCGATCCGGGTCGTTCACCGACGAACACAAGGAAGACGACGATGTCCCCCACCTCCGCCCCAGCTCTCGAGCTGTCGCGCATCGGCAAGGCCTTCGGCGCCGTCATCGCCCTGACGAACGGCACGCTCGAGCTGCACTCCGGCTCGATCCACGCCCTCGTCGGCGAGAACGGCGCGGGCAAGTCGACCCTCGTGAAGATCATCGCGGGCCTCTACCAGCGCGACAGCGGCGACTTCCTCCTCGAGGGCGAGAGCGTCGACTTCACCTCGACCGCCCAGTCGAAGGCGGCGGGCATCGCGGTCATCTACCAGGAGCCGACACTCTTCCCCGACCTGTCGGTCACCGAGAACATCTTCATGGGCCGCCAGCCGACCCGCGCTCTCGGCGTCATCGACCGCAAGGCCATGCGCGACGAGGTCGTCGGCCTCTTCACCCGCCTCGGCGTCTCCATCGACCCGGACCGCCCGACCCTCGGCCTCTCCATCGCCGACCAGCAGCTCATCGAGATCGCGAAGGCCATCTCGCTCGACGCGAAGGTGCTCGTCATGGACGAGCCGACCGCCGCCCTCTCCGGTGTCGAGGTCGAGCGGCTCTTCGCGGTCGCCCGCAGCCTCCGCGACGAGGGCCGCGCGCTCCTCTTCATCTCGCACCGCTTCGACGAGGTCTTCGACCTCTGCGACACCGTCACGGTCATGCGCGACGGCGCCTACATCGACACGAGCCCCATCGCGGAGACGAACGTCGACGAGATCGTGCGCCGCATGGTCGGCCGCGATGTGACGGCGCTCTTCCCCAAGGAGGACGCCGTGATCGGCGAGGACGTGCTCGTCGTGCGCGGTCTCAACGAGCCGGGCGTCTTCCACGACATCGACTTCACGGTCCGCTCCGGCGAGATCGTCGGTCTGGCCGGCCTCGTCGGCGCCGGCCGCAGCGAGATCGCGCGGGCCATCTTCGGCGTCGACTCGTACAGCTCCGGCAGCGTCACCCTCAACGGCAAGGCGATCCCCAAGCGCAACCCGACCGCCGCCATGGCCGCGGGCATCGCGCTCGTCCCGGAGGACCGCCGCAAGCAGGGCCTCGTCCTCGAGACGACGATCGCCGGTAACGCGACGCTCGCGATCCGCAACCGCCTCGCGCGCTTCGGGCTGCTGTTCCGCAGCGCCGAGAACGCGGCGGCGCGGGAGTGGGCGAGCCGCCTCGAGGTGAAGGCCGCGTCGCTCGACGTGGAGGCCGGAACGCTCAGCGGCGGCAACCAGCAGAAGGTCGTGCTGGCGAAGTGGCTGGCCACCAACCCCTCGCTCCTCATCATCGACGAGCCCACCCGCGGCATCGACGTCGGCACCAAGGCCGAGGTGCACCGCCTGCTCTCACAGCTGGCCGGCGAGGGCCTCGGCATCCTCATGATCTCGTCCGAGCTGCCCGAGGTGCTCGGCATGGCCGACCGCGTGCTCGTCGTGCGCGAGGGCCGCATCACCGCAGACATCCCGCGTGCGGAGGCGACGGCCGAGTCCGTCATGCACGCCGCGACCCACGACGTGGAGGCCACCCGATGACCACCCTGACCCCCACCTCCGAGACCCTCGGGCAGCGCGTGCTGCACGGGCTCGGCGGTTTCGCCAAGGCCCGCGAGACGGGCATCCTGCTCGCGCTCGTCGTGGTCGTCGTCGCCGCGACGGCCCGCAACCCCGGGTTCGTGTTCAGCGCGGACGGCTTCCGTGACCTGCTGCTGACGCCGTCCATCCTGCTGCTCGTCGCGGTCGGCCAGGCGATCGTCATCATCACCCGCAACGTCGACCTGTCGGTCGGCTCCACGGTCGGGCTCACCGCCTACCTGACGGGTCGCCTGTTCATCGACGTGCCGGACATCCCGGTGCCGCTCGTCTTCCTCGCGGGCATCCTGCTCGGCGGCTTCCTCGGCCTCGTCAACGGCGCGCTCGTCGCCTTCGCGAAGGTGCCCGCGCTCGTCATCACCCTGGGCACGCTCTACGCCTACCGCGGGATCAACGTTCTCTGGGCCGGCAGCGACCGGATCAACGCGAGCGACATGCCCAAGGAGTTCCTCGGGCTGGGGACGGCGCAGATCCTCTACATCCCGGTGCTGACGCTCATCGCCGTGTTCGTGCTGGTGGTCGCCGGCTGGTACCTCCGCACCCAGCGCGGCGGTCGCGAGCTCTACGCGATCGGATCCGACCCGGCGGCCGCGCACCTCTACGGCCTCAAGGTCACCCAGCGGGTGCTGACCGCGTTCATCCTCTGCGGCGCCCTCGCCGGTCTCGCCGGGGTGCTGTTCGTGGCCCGCTACGGCACGGTCAACTCGCAGGTCGGCTCCGGCTACGAGCTGACCGCGGTCGGTGCGGCCGTCATCGGCGGCGTCGCGATTTTCGGTGGCAGCGGCACGGTCTGGGGCGCCGCGATCGGCGCCTACCTCCTCTTCACCATCAACCGCGCACTGCCGATCCTCGGCGTGCAGGACTTCTGGCAGCGCGCCGTCGTCGGCGTCCTCATCATCAGCGCGATCGTCCTCGACCGCGTCCTGGCGGTGCGCTCCACCCGCAAACTCGTCGAAGCGAGGGACAACTGATCATGGCTGAACCACGCACCTACAAGGACTACTCGCGACCGCTCTGGCGTCGCGTGCTCCTCACCCGCGAGATGGCGGTCATCGCCGCGCTCGTCCTCGTCTGGATCTGGGCCTACACGCAGGTGCCGTACTTCGCGGCACCCATCACGCTGACCTACCTGCTGCTCGACATCGCGCCGATCCTGCTCATGGCATTGCCGATGACGCTCATCATCATCACGGGTGAGATCGACCTGTCGGTCGCCAGCGTCGTCGGGCTCTCGAGCGTCCTGCTCGGCACCCTGCACCAGGGCGGCATGCCCATCGAACTCGCGGCCATCATTGCGATCGTCGTCGGCGCCCTCGCCGGGGCCCTCAACGGCTTCCTCATCACCGTGGTCGGCCTGCCCTCGCTCGCCGTCACCATCGGCTCACTCGCCCTCTACCGCGGTCTCGCGGTCGGCCTCCTCGGAACGACGGCGGTCACCGACTTCACGGCGGCCTGGAAGGACTTCGCGAAGTCGAAGCTCTTCGGCACCCCGATCCCGACGATCATCCTCATCTTCGTCATCCTCGCGGTCGCCTTCGCCGTGCTGCTGCACTTCACGCCCTTCGGCCGCGGTGTCTACGCGATCGGCCTGAGCCCGGAGGCCGCGCGTTTCTCCGGCGTCAACGTGGAGCGCACGAAGTTCATCCTGTTCGTCCTGAGCGGTGCGGTCGCCGCCCTCGCCGGCATCTACTTCACCCTGCGATTCGGGAGCGCCCGCGGCGACAACGCCACGGGCATGGAACTCGGGGTGATCGCCGCCGTGCTGCTGGGTGGTGTGTCCATCTTCGGAGGCCGCGGTGGCCTCCACGGTGTCATCGCCGCCGTCATCCTCATCGGCGCCCTCTCGAGCGCCCTCCGTCTCGCGTCGGTCACCTCCGACGTCATCAACATCATCACGGGAGCCCTGCTCATCGCCTCCGTGGTGTCCACCAGCGTCCTGGCCTGGGTGCGCCGCAAGCGCATCCGCCCAGGCGGTAGGAAGACCGGGTCCCTCGCCGCCGCCAAGGGCTAGGACCTCGACCCGTCGATGCGATCACATCGGCAGACATCCACACACAAACAAGGGAGAACAATGATGTTTCACACCAAGGCCCGCGCTGGCGCGGTGACCGCCATCACGGTGGCCGTCGCCCTCCTCGCAACCGGCTGTGCCGCCGCAACCCCCGGTGGCGGAGACGCCGGCGGAGACGGTGACGCGAACCTCGCGATCACCTTCGTGCCGAAGAACCTCGGCAACGCGTACTTCGACACCTCCGACGCCGGTGGCGAGGAGGCCATCAAGGAGTTCGGTGGCACCTACGACGAGCAGGCTCCGGCGACGGGCTCGCCCGACGGCCAGGTCTCGTTCATCAACACGCTCACCCAGCAGGGTGTCGGCGGCCTCGCCGTCTCGGCGAACGACCCGACCGCCATCTGCGACGCCCTCAACGAGGCCCGCGACGCCGGCGTCAAGGTCGTGACCTTCGACTCCGACACGGACGCCGAGTGCCGCGACATCTTCATCAACCAGGCCACCGCCGAGGGCATCGCGAAGATCCAGGTCGACCTCATCACCGAGCAGATCGGTGACGCCGGCCAGATCGCGATCCTGTCGGCCACGGCCAACGCGACCAACCAGAACCTCTGGATCGACCTCATGAAGGAGGAGCTCGAGGCCAACCACCCCGACGTCGAGCTCGTCGAGGTCGTCTACGGTGACGACGACGACCAGACCTCGTTCGACAAGACCGCCGCGCTGCTCCAGACCTACCCGGAGCTCAAGGGCATCGTCTCGCCGACCACCGTCGGTATCGCCGCCGCCGCCCGCTACCTCTCCACCTCGGAGTTCAAGGGCAAGGTCGCGCTGACCGGTCTCGGCACGCCGAACCAGATGCGCGACTACATCGAGGACGAGACGGTCACCGCGTTCGCGCTGTGGAACCCGGCCGACCTCGGCTACCTCGCCGCCTACGCGGCCAAGGCGCTCATCGAGGGCGACATCACCGGCGCCGAGGGCGACGAGTTCGAGGCCGGCAAGCTCGGCTCCTTCACGGTCGGTGAGAACGGAACCGTCCTCCTGGGCGACCCGTACACCTTCAACGCCGACAACATCGCGGACTTCAACTTCTAAGTCCGCATCATCGAGGGCAGCCCGGTCGGTCACGCACCGGCCGGGCTGTACCTTCGTTCCTGACCCGTCCGCCCTCTTGGAGGTGAGCCATGCCCACGACCAGCATCCGTGATGTCGCGAAGCTGGCCGGCGTCTCCGTCGGGACGGTGTCCAACGTGCTCAACAAGCCGGACGAGGTCTCGGCCGACTCCATCGCCCGCGTGCAGAAGGCGATCAACGAGCTCGGCTACGTCCGCAACGACGCCGCCCGCCGCCTCCGCGCGGGTGTCAGCTCGACCATCGGCTTCGTCGTGCTCGACGGCCAGAACCCCTTCTTCAACGAGGTGGTCCGCGGTGCCGAGGACGAGGCCATGAAGAACGGCATCGCCGTCCTCGTCGGCAACACGGACGAGGACGTGAAGCGCGAGGGCATGTACCTCGACCTCTTCGAGGAGCAGCGCGTGCGCGGCGTCCTCATCTCGCCCTACGGCGACATCAACTCCCGCCTGCAGCAGCTGCGCTCCCGCGAGATCCCCGCCGTCCTCGTCGACCGGATCAACGTCGACGGCACCGTCAGCTCCGTCGCCGTCGACAGTGTCGCGGGCGGCCAGATGGCAGCGCAGCACCTCATCGACACCGGCTGCCGACGCATCGCCTTCGTCGGCGGACCCTTCGACATCCGCCAGGTGCGCGACCGCCTCGAGGGCGCCCGCGTCGCCGTGGAGAACAGCGAGCACGACGTCGAGATCGAGGTCATCACGACCGACGGCCTCGTGGTCGATGAGGGCGTGCGGGCCGGCCGGCGGATCCTCGATCGGCCCCGCAGTGCCCGCCCGGACGCGATATTTGCGGCAAATGACCTGCTCGCGCTCGGCCTGCTCCAATCCCTCATCGTCGACGGGACGCTGCTCGTCCCCAACCAGATCTCCCTCATCGGCTTCGACGACATCGCCTTCGCGGGTGCCGCGGCCGTGCCGCTGTCCTCGGTCCGCCAGCCGAGCCGCATGATCGGCCAGACCGCGCTGCGCATCCTCATGGAGGAGTCGGAGGACCCGACCCTCATCCCGCGCCAGACGGTCTTCCGCCCCGAGCTGGTCGTCCGCGCGTCCACCGCCCCCCGCGCGTAGCGGCCCCCTGCCCGCCCCGCGGGTGCTCCATTTGCGGCAAATGACGCGTTCGGCGCCCGAGAAACTGCGATTTGCCGCAAATGGACCGCGGCAACGGCGGGGAGGGCAAGAGATTCAGCGGAGGACGGAGGCGAACGCCGCCCCGAGAGGCCCGTCACCGGACCGCGCCAGGGCTGCGAACCGCGAGGCCATGAGATCGTGCCCGGCCTGGTCGGGGTGCAGGTTGTCGTACAGCAGCCCCGCGTCGTCCGGGCCGAACAGCCCCAGCCCGTCGACGAGGTGCAGCTGCGGGTCGGCCCGCGCGGCGACGACCGCCCCGATCAACGAACGCGTCCGGGCGAGCGTGAGCGTCCCGGTGCCCGCCGCCGAGAACCGCCCCGGCGACTCCTCCACGGTCGGTCCGGCCGTCTCCTCGTGGATGGGGCACGCGATCGCGGTCACCAGCGCGACGGGCGTCGTCGGGTGTCCCTCCCGCACGAGGTCGAGGAAGCCGTGCAGCGCCGGGACGAAGGTCCGCTCCGTCATCGCGGCGCCGTTGACGATGTTGATGCCGAGCTTGAGGGTGATGACATCCGCCGGTCGCGCCGCGATCGCCCGGGCGACGAAGGGGTCGAGCATGGCGTTGCCCGCGAAGCCGAGGTTGAGCAGCTCGAGGCCGAGTGCGCGGGACGCCTGCATCGGCCAGGAGGCGAGCGGCCCGTCCGTCTCGAGGCCGTGGCTGATGGAGCTGCCGTGATGGATCCAGACCGGGGCGTCGGGGGCGGGCGCGGGCTCGATGGACGCGTCGGCGGAGAGGGAGTGCAGCAGCACCTGCGCCGTGTGGGGGAGCCAGAGCTCCACGATGCGCGGTGCACCGTCACCGCCGATGTCGAATCGCACCACGGACGGGCCGCCGGGTTCCGTCGTGACCGAGCCGTCCACATCCACCACCAGCATGGTGCCCTCGTCGAGAGTGACCCGCTGGCCCGCGCAGACGAGCACGATCGGCCAGGCCGGGCGCACCCGCGCACGGTTGCGGGTGAAGGTGGCCTCGAGGGTGATGGCGGTGGCGGCCGTCACGAACCGCAGCCGCACCCCGGCGGCGTCGGTCGAGATCCAGTCGATGCCGGGCCCGGGGAAGTCGCGCCGCGCGGTTCCTGGTAACCGCAACGGCACGACTCCGTCCGACTCGTGACGCAGGTCGACGGCCCCGACCACGAGGGCGGCGAGGTCGTCGACGGCGATCATGCCGCCTGCATCACGAAACTGTGGGCTCCGCTCTCGACGGAGACAGGGTCGACGCCCGGAAGACGGACGGTCGCGGTGGTGCCGGTCGGCACGACCACGTCGACCGACAGGGCGCCGTCGACGATGTTCCACTCGATCGACGCGCGACCGTAGGGCGTCTCGTGCGCGGCCGAGGCGTGGGTGAAGCCGCCACCCGGCTGCGGCTCGAACACGATCTCCCGGTATCCGGGCGAGCCGGGCGCGATGCCGGCCACCACGCGGTGCAGCCAGTCGGCGACCGAGCCGAGGGCGTAGTGGTTGAACGACGTCATCGTCCCCGGGTTGACGGTGCCGTCGGGCAGCAGGCTGTCCCAGCGCTCCCAGACGGTGGTCGCGCCCTGGTTGACGGCGTACAGCCAGGAGGGGCACTCCTCCTCGAGCAGCAGGTCGTAGGCCGACTCGACCGCGCCGGCGCCGGTGAGCGCGTCGGAGACGAGGTTGACCCCGGCGAACCCGGTCGCGATGCGGTTGCCCGCCTCGGCGACGAGTTCGGCCAGGCGAGCGCCCGCGGCGTCGCGGAGGCGCGGCGGGATGAGGCCGAAGCGGAGGCCGAGGGAGTAGGCGGTCTGCGCGTCGCTCGTCATGCGTCCGTCGGGCAGCACGTACTCGTTCGCGAATGCCTCACGGATCCGCGCAGCGAGCTCCGAGTACCGGGCGGCCTCCGCGCTGCGGCCCAGCACCTTCGCGCTGAGCGCCAGATGCTCCGTCGACCACGCGAAGTAGGCGGTCGCGACGAGGTATTTGTCCGTCTTGGCGTCGGCCGGGTCCTGCGGCGGGGCGGCCGGGTCGAGCCAGTCGCCGAGCTGGAAGCCCTCGTTCCACAGGTGATCGTCGCCGGCGAGGCTGTCGACCAGGTCGACCCAGCGCTTGGCACTGTCGTACTGCGCCGCCAGGATGCCGGCGTCGCCGAAGCGCTGGTACAGCACCCACGGGGTGAGCACGGCGGCGTCGCCCCAGACCGCGCCCGGGCGGATGGGGGTCCACATGTGC
>Ga0247810_10001368_pt1 | contig 15557 bp, 16 predicted proteins | sample UWRJL119311C1_FD_179918 | JGI IMG/M metagenome (GOLD analysis project Ga0247810, IMG submission 179918) | Plant litter microbial communities from Arlington Agricultural Research Station in Wisconsin, United States - UWRJ-L119-311C-1 | ecosystem: Environmental > Terrestrial > Plant litter >...
ATACTATCATTAATGTGTGTAATGCACCTTCACCTGCGGCAACATCCTCTTTAGCGATAGGAGAAAGTATAGCTTCTATTGCGTTAAAAAAGATATAAGTTAAGTATGAAAAAATCTATTCAGATGGTAGACTTAAAAAGTCAGTACCTGCATATAAAAAATGAAATTGATCAAGCAGTAATTAATTGTATTGAAAGCACTGCTTTTATTAATGGACCGTCTGTGAAGGAGTTCCAATTGGGTTTAGAAAGATATCTAAATGTTAAGCATGTTATACCTTGTGCTAATGGGACAGATTCATTACAAATTGCCATGATGGCATTAGGATTGGAAAAAGGGGATGAAGTAATTTGTCCCGCATTTACATATGTTGCAACAGCAGAGGTGATAGGATTACTTGGATTAACTCCTGTTATGGTTGAAGTTGATCCAAATACATTTAATATAACCGCACAAATTATTGAACACGCTATTACATCAAAAACCAAAGCTATTGTACCAGTCCATTTATACGGACAGTCTTGTGATATGGAACCAATCATGAAGCTGGCTAAAAAATATAATTTATTTGTAATAGAGGATAATGCCCAGGCAATTGGAGCAACCTATACTTTTTCTGATGGAAATAAAGCTAAAACAGGCACTATTGGTCATATTGGAAGTACATCATTTTTTCCATCAAAGAATTTAGGATGTTATGGTGATGGAGGTGCATTAATGACAAATGATGATGAATTAGCAAAAAAAATGAGAATGATTGCGAATCATGGCCAGGAAAAAAAATATTATCATAAGGTTTTGGGATGCAATTCCCGATTAGATACTATTCAGGCGTCAATATTAAACATCAAATTAAATTATTTAGATGCATATAGTTTTTCAAGAAATCAAATGGCATTATATTATGACAATGCTCTTGGCAACATTGAGGAAATAGAAATACCAAAAAAACAGTTAAATAGTAACCACGTTTTTCATCAATATACTATGAAAATAAAAAATGGGAAGCGTGACGATTTGCAAAAATATCTATCAGACAAAGGAATACCTAGTATGATATATTATCCATTGCCATTATATAAACAGGAAGCATTTCAGCAATTTGTCAATCCGGATTTTATATTGCCCGTTACAGAATCTTTATGCAAAGAAGTAATTTCGCTCCCAATTCATACGGAAATGGAATTAGAATCAATTGAATATGTTTGTAATCATGTAAAATCATTTTTTAATAATTGATATGGAATCATTTTTCGTGCATGAAAGTGCAATAATTGACGAAGGTTGTGAAATTGGGAAAGGTACTAAAATTTGGCATTTTTCCCATGTAATGCCCAATTGTAAAATAGGAGAAAGATGTAACATTGGACAAAATGTTGTTGTATCTCAGGAAGTAATATTAGGCAATAATGTAAAAGTGCAGAATAATGTTTCCATTTATACTGGAGTAACGTGCGATGATGATGTTTTTTTAGGACCTTCTATGGTTTTTACAAATGTTATAAACCCTCGTAGTGCAATTAACAGGCGTGAACAATATGCAAAGACACATGTAGGTAAAGGAGCTAGTATAGGTGCAAATGCAACTATAGTTTGCGGGCATGATATCGGAGAATACGCTTTTATTGGTGCAGGTGCAGTAGTTACTAAAAATGTCTTACCATTTGCATTAGTTGTTGGAAATCCTGCTAAGCAAATTGGATGGGTTGGTGAATACGGACATCGTCTGATTTTTGATGAAAACGGTATTGCAGTTTGTAATGAGAGTAAACAGAAATTTAAATTAAAAAACAATACAGTAACTAAAATAAGTTAAGTGAAATGGGGAAAATAAAATTTGCAGTAGTAGGATGTGGTCATATTGGTAAGAGACATGCAAGCATGATTTTAGGAAATTCCGATTTTGAATTAGTGGCTCTTTGTGATATTAAGGAAAAAGAATTATTAGGATTGGAGAATTATCCTGATGCAAGGTTTTTCAGTTCACTTAACGATTTATTTAATTCTGAAATTGAAATTGATGCAATAGCAATAGCGACACCAAACGGATATCATAAAGAACAAGCATTGCAAGTTTTAGAGAATAATTGTCATGTAGTAATAGAAAAACCAATGGCTTTGACCAAAGCTGGATGTGAACAAATTATTTTTAAAGCGCTTCAGAAACATAAGCAGGTCTTTTGTGTAATGCAAAATAGATATTCCCCACCTTCAGTCTGGCTGAAAGAAGTTCTGGATGCAGGTATTTTAGGTAAGATTTTTATGGTTCAGATTAATTGCTATTGGAATCGTGATGATCGGTATTACAAGCCAGATCCAAAAACAGGGAAACCAAGCTCTTGGCATGGTAGAAAAGATTTAGACGGAGGAACTTTGTTTACGCAGTTTTCTCATTTCATAGATTTAATGTATTGGTATTTTGGTGATGTTACCAATATAAATGCAAGATTAAATGATTTTGCACATACAAATAGTACTGATTTTGAAGATTCAGGCTTTGTAAATTTTGATTTTATAGAAGGAGGAATGGGAAGCTTAAATTACTCAACAGCGGTTTGGGATAAAAATTTAGAAAGTTCTATTACTATAGTGGCTGAAAATGGATCAATAAAGGTTGGGGGGCAATATATGAATGAAGTAGAATATTGTCATATTAAAAATTATGAAATGCCAGTTCTTGCCGAAAGTAATCCGCCAAATGACTATGGTCAATATAAAGGTTCAGCAGCAAATCATCATTATGTTTACGATAATATTTCAGATGTGATTGCCGGAAAGAAAAGTATTTCTACAAATGCTTTAGAAGGAATGAAAGTAGTTGAAATTATTGAGAGGATTTATTCAGCAAAATAATGCATATATTGATAATAAGTACGGAAGATATTTGGGTTAATGGAAATAAACTTAGTGGTATTTTCCAAATCCATCAGGCTGAAGCTTTGAATAGTCAAGACATTACTGCAAATATAATAAGTCCATCGGTTCATTCTTTAAAAGATATATTTAAAATTAATGATTATACTTATAAAATTAAAAAGATAAAGGTAAAGAATACTAATATTTTAAAATATCAAAAAATTAATTTTATTGTCAAATCAGAACATATGTATTTGAATTCTTGGTTGAATTCAGGTTATATATTATTTTCTGAATACATCAAAAAATTTGGTTTGCCTGATGTAATCCATGCCCATAATCATTTGTTTGCAGGTGTTTTAGCATATAATTTATCGAAAAAATATTCTTTACCATATTTAGTTACCGAACATTCTTCGGAATATGTTAAAGGAACTTTAAAATCTAAGTATATTAAAAATAAAATTCAACAATCATATAATAATTCATCTAAAAATATTTTCGTATCAAATTTTTTACGGAAAAAATTTCATCATTTCCTAGAATTAGATCCAACGCTTGATACTGTTGTCTATAATTCTCTGTCTAGTGAATTTGAATTAAAGTATGATAATGATTTTAAAAATGGATGTAATGATTTTGTTTTTATAAATGTAGCTTCCCTAATTGAAATAAAAAATCAAATTTCATTGTTAAAATCTTTTGCCAATACTTTTGCCAATAATAAAAAAGTTAAACTAAAAATAATTGGTGATGGTCCTCTTAAAAACGAATTATTAAATTTAGTAAAAGAATTAAATATTTTAGATCAAATTAAATTCTTGGGTAGGTTAGAAAGTAATGAAGTTTCGTTAGAAATGCTTAACTCAAATGCATTTGTTTTATCCAGCATACATGAAACCTTTGGTGTTGTTGTTATTGAGGCACTAGCTTCTGGGTTACCGGTACTTATTTCAAACTGTGGTGGTCCAGAAGAGCTTGTTAATGAATGGAAGAATGGTTTAATTTATAAACAAGAAGTTATAGGAGATTTGGATAATAGATTAAGTGAAATTTATGAGAACTATAAAAAATTTAACAAAGTTAATATATCAGAAGATGCAATTAGTTTATATGGTAGAGAAGTCATCTCTAATCAATTGATTCGTATTTACAAAAATATGATTAATTAATACTTCAAAATAATATTATACTTAGAGATTCAATGAATTTTTTAAAATCTTTTGCAAAATTTTCGATAGGAACTTGGATTAGCGCAGGAATTTCAATTTTTAGTACTCCAATATTAACGTGGTTTATAAAGCCAGAGGAATTTGGTAAATCATCAATGTTTGTTTTAGCATATAGTTTGCTGACAAGTCTTTTATGTTTTTCATTAGATCAGGGTTTTTGTAGATATTTTAATGAAAAAATAGATAATGAACGTCCTTCTCTTTTAGCATCTTCATTGCTATTACCCTTTTTGGGTTGTCTAATAGGCATTCTTGGAATTGAAATTTTTAAATATGATTTACTTAACATCCTGTTTTCTTCAAAAGAAGAGATTATTATAATAAGAATATTACAAATTTCTATACCAATAGGTGTGATTTCAAAATTTACAAATGCATCTTTAAGAATGCAATTAAATGCATCTTTTTATTCAATTGTTCAAATTTTTACAGCCGTCCTAAATGTTGCAATAACATTAATTTATGCTCATTATATTTCAAGTTCTTATTATGCTATTCTAGCAGGCTTTATTATTTCTCAATTTGGAGGAGTTTTTATGAGTATTTTTCTGGATTTTAAATTTTGGAGAAAAGCAATGCCTTTTTTAATATTAATTGATAAAAAGACAATAAAAGATCTATTTGTTTATAGTCTTCCGTTTGTTCCAATTTTTTTGATAGACTGGCTGTTTCAAGGATTGGATAGAACTTTTTTACGAATTTATTCAAACTTTTTTGAAATAGGATTATATGCTACTGCAACGAAAATTTCATACTCATTAAATATTATTCAATCGGGTTTTACAACTTTTTGGGTACCTTTTTCATATGAAAAATATCATAAAGAACCTGAAAGCATTTCAATATACTCAGTGATATTTAATGGATTTGCCATTTGTTTCGGAATTATAATTCTTTCTATTCTTTTATTTCAAAAATTAATACTGCTTGTTATTTCCGCTGAATATGTTAATGTTGTAAATATCTTTCCTGTATTACTTTTAATTCCAATGATGTACACTCTTTCAGAGATTACTGTGGTAGGAATCAATTTTAAAAAACAAACAAAATTGCATCTTTACATTATAATAATATCATTGCTTATAAACTTAGTTTTTGCTTATTTACTAATTCCAAATTTAGGAGCTTTAGGAGCCGCAATTTCGATGGCCGTTGGATATCTTATTTTTTTTATTTTGAGAACATTGATTGCAAAAAAATACTATGATGTGAAAGTTAATATTAAAAAGTTTTTTGCTACATTAAGCATATTACTTATTCCTATAATTTCGTCAATGATTAATTTTACATATACTGAGGTTTTATGCGTGTTTAGTTTGCTATTGTTGTTAGTCACTTATAAAAATGATATTAAGGTTATGATTCTTGCATTAAAAAACAATCAGTTATCTGTTTAAATCATGAGACGTATTCCTATTATTGATAAATTATGTTTTTTTATATTCAAGCAATCTTTGCTATATGAAGAGAATGTTAGGCGTTCATTTTTATTAAAGTATGACATTAATCCACAGTTGATAAGTAGAAAAGTAAGAATAGACAATATTTCAAATATCACTATCGGCAAAGGTTCTTATATTAATTCAGGTATGATTTTCGCTGGTTTTGATTCTAAAATCATTATTGGTGAAAATTGCGCTATTGGTTATAATGTTAGCATTAAATCAAGAACACATGACAAGAATTGTCCTACAGGGAAAGACTCAGTACACATTGAAAAAGATATTGTTATAGGTGATAATGTTTGGATTGGTGACAATGTATTTATAAGAGAAGGGGTAGTTATTGGTAATAATTGCATCGTTGGCGCTAATAGTGTTGTAACAAAATGTTTTGACGACAACTTGATAGTTGGTGGAGTACCTGCTAAAATTATTGGAAGATTATGATAACAATTATAGATTATGGCTTAGGTAATTTAGGTTCAATTAAAAACATGCTTAAAAAATTAGGAATGCCATCTGAAATTACTGATGATCATTCTAAAATTGAAAAAGCAACCAAATTAATTTTACCTGGAGTTGGTTCGTTTGATGATGGGATGAAAAACCTTAAAGAAAAAAATCTTATTGATTTATTGAATAAAAAGGTTCTAATTGATAAAATTCCTGTTTTAGGAATTTGTCTGGGAATGCAGCTAATGTTGAAAAGTAGTGAGGAAGGAATTCTTAGTGGACTGAATTGGGTTAATGGTTCAGTAATTAAATTTAGTGACTCTTTTAATGGTGAAAAATTAAGAATACCTCATATGGGTTGGAATATTCTTTACACTCCAAATAATAACACTTCAAAGGAAAGTGTTTTTTCTTCTGATTTTGAAGAATTAAGATTCTATTTTGTACACTCTTATTTTGTTGAAATTGAAAATCCTGATGAAATAGCCGGATTGACAGAATATGGTGGGAAATTTGTTTCCGCTTTTAAAAAAGACAATATTATTGGAATGCAATTTCATCCTGAAAAAAGCCATAAGTTTGGTATGAGTGTACTTAAAAATTTTATAGAAAAATGTTAAAGCCTAGAGTCATTCCTGTTCTTTTATTACATGATAATGGATTAGTGAAAACAAAAAAATTTTCGCATCCCATTTATGTTGGCGATCCGGTAAATGCTGTGAAAATATTTAATTTAAAAGAGGTTGATGAATTAGTATTTTTAGATATTAATGCATCTAAAAATAACACTGAACCAGATTATGAGCTTATTGCTGATATTGCTGCAGAAGCTTTTATGCCTTTTGGTTACGGTGGAGGAATAAAAAATATAGATCAGATTAGAAAACTTCTGAGAATAGGTGTTGAAAAAATAATTATTAATACAGCATTAGAAAATAGGGATTTCATAAAGCAATCCGTGTCAGTGTTTGGCAGTAGTACTATAGTGGCATCAATTGATATAATAAATAATGGCGAAAACTATTATTTGTATTCTCATACACATAAAAAGATAAATACTAAAATAGAAATATTGAAGTATATAAAAGAAATTGAATTACTTGGAGTAGGAGAAGTTTTGATAAATAATGTTGAACGTGATGGAATGTTTACTGGGTATGATATAACTTTCTTAAATAAAGTTTCAGAATTAGTTGGTATTCCTGTTATTGGATGTGGTGGAGCAAGAAATCTTCAAGATATCAAAGAGTTAATTCATTACACAGGTTGTACAGCGGCGGCGGCAGGAAGTATGTTTGTGTTTTATGGTAAACATAAAGCTGTTTTAATTACTTATCCTGAAGAAAAAGAGTTAATTAATTTATGAAAAATAATAACATAAGAGAATATCAAATTTGTACAAAAACAATTATGGATACAAGTGATCCAGATATTGTATTTGATAAGAATGGGATATGTAATCATGTAAAATTATACAATGAAGCAAAATTTCATTTACTTATTCCAGAAGATAAAAGAGATGAAGAATTAGATAAACTTGTCTTTAAAATCAAGGATGAAGCTAAAAATTCAGAATATGATTGCATAATTGGATTAAGCGGTGGAGTCGACAGTTCATATGTCGCATATCAGGTAAAAAAACTGGGTTTAAACCCATTAGCGATACATTTAGATAATGGCTGGAATTCAGAATTAGCTGTAAAGAATATAGAACAAATTGTAAAAAAGCTTGATATTGATCTTTATACTTATGTTATAAACTGGCATGAGTTTAAAGAATTACAATTAGCGTTTATGAAAGCTTCAGTTGTAGATATTGAGATGCTTACAGATAATGCAATTAGTGTCATTATCAATGATTTAGCTAAGAAATTTAATATAAAATATTATCTAGTAGGTACGAACGTCACCTCTGAAGCTATAATGCCTAAATCATGGCTTTATAATATAAAATATGACACCTTAAATATAAAAACCATTTATAAGAAATTTGGAAGAGGTAAGAAAATAGATTCATTCCCAATGTTTAATTTTATTTCATTTTTTATTCGAAGATATATTTCAGGTAGTAGGAGATTCTCGAAACTTGGGTTTTTATCTAAAATTAAATCTGTTTCCCTTTTAAATTATATTCAGTATAATAAAGAAGAAGCGGCAGATTTATTAGTAAATGAAATAGGTTATACAAAATATGCAGGTAAGCATTATGAATCTAATTTTACCAAATTTTATCAAGCGTATATTCTGCCAGAAAAATTTGGCATTGACAAAAGAAGAGCATTTTTATCATGTTTGATTTTATCAGGGCAATTAACAAGAGAAGAAGCTTTGAAAGAAATAGAAAAGCCATTATATAATTCGGTTGAATTGGAAGAGGATATTGAATATGTATGCAAGAAATTTAAACTGACAAGAAAAGAATTTGATGATATAATAAATAGTCCGCCAAAATCACATTATGATTATCTGTCATATGATGGATTACACCATAAAATAATGAACTTGTTCAGATGAAAATAGTATTTATAACTAATGATATAAGTTATTATGGTGCTTCAAGGAGTTTGAAAACTCTTATTGAAGGGATCAATGAATTAAAGTCTAATGGAATTGAAGTGCACTTAATTGTTCCAAAAAGACTTAAAAACAAAAATGATTTTAATTATTTAGAAACTTGGTTTGGAGTTCCTAAAAATAGAATTTACGAATTTTCTTTACCATTTTATAACAACTATAAAGGAAATAGAAAATCTTTTTTTCATTACTTATTTAATATTAGATGGCTTCTATCATCAAATAAATTATATAGATTTTTGAAAAAACAAAACTTTGATTTTGTTCATTTGAATTCATTGACCCTTAACGATGTTGCTAAAAAGGATTTTAATTTTGTTTTACATATCAGGGAAATATTAAAGGATTTAAAAGACAAATTACATCTTCAAAAAAAATTGAATGAAATAAATAAGTTAGTATTTATTGATCATGCTACAGCAATGGCTTTTGATAGTTTTAAGTTGCCTGAAAATATAATACTTAACAATCCTTTTTCAATGGAGCATCTAAAAAATATAGAATATTCTGATGAATTGGATATGTTAACTAAAATTGGTGAAGAAAAAATTGTTTTCGCATTGATTGGAAAAATTCATGAAGAAAAAGGAACTGAATTTATCATAAATTCATTTAATAATTATCCTCAAGATAATGTTCGTCTAATAATAAAAGGTGGTGGAGAAGCAAATTATATTAATTACATTAAAAATATAGCAGGCCCAAAAGTTATTTTTTTGAATGAAAGCCCTAATGTAGAGAATATCTATGCAACGGCAGATTATATTTTAAGAGGTGAAGGTTATCCTTGCATTGGAAGGACTACTTTTGAAGGGCTATATTCTGGTACTGGCGTTATTTTGCCTGGAGTTATAGAGTATTACAAAGAGAATGTCTTAGAATATAATATTTTTCAAAATGATTTGTTTACTTACGAACCAAGAGATATGGATAGTTTAGAAAGAGTAATTTCTTATGCTAAAAAAAGAACCCAAAAAGATAGAAAATTACGAAGTAATATTAAAAATTATACTAATACATTTATAAACTTTATTGCAAATGAAAATGTTAATCACTAAGATTATTCATAAACTTTTAAAGTTTAAAAAGTATTTAGAAATTAAGAGTACTGGTGAAAAGCATGCCTTAATATCTTATGTGTTATTTCCCCCAGCTCCATTTGATTTTAAATTTATTTTTAAAACGTCTCATAATCGTTTTTTAAAATGTTATTTAATGGCTAAAGTGCTTAAATTGAGAGGTTATAATGTACATGTTTACGATTATACCAATACTAAAATTGATTTTAGCATTGATTATGATATATTTATTGGACATAATAAAACTTTTAACGTAATTGCTGAATCTCTTAATAAAGATTGTGTGAAAGTTTTATTGACCACGGGGTCAAGTCCTTATCACGATAATAAAATACTATTTGAAAGACAAGATGCATTACAATCGTTGAAAGATACGAAAGAGTCCTTTTTTTCTTCAATAGAAAATATTGATTGGGTTGATAAAAACTTTAAAATTGCAGACAATATATTAATGCTTGGTAATAATGTAATTCTAAAAACCTGGCCATATTTTGATCCTGAAAAAGTTTTTTATTATAATAATGTTAGCTATATAGATTTTAAAATTAAAAAAGAGAGAAAGGGAAACTTTTTATATTTATCGAGTATTGGCCAATTAAGAAGAGGTTTGGATCTGATTATTGAATCTTTTAAAGGTAAAAATGAAAAAATTTACATTTGCGGACCTTATAATGAACCAGCGTTTATGAAGTATTATTCAATTGATTTTAAGGAGAATAAGAATATCGTATTAGTTGGATTTATTGATCAAACATCATCCAGATTCAAGGAAATTATAGATGATTGTGACTTTGGAATTCTACCTTCTGCTTCCGAAGCTATTTCTGGCTCTGTATTAACAATGATGTCTCATGGATTAATACCTATCATAACTCCGCAAATTGGATATTTAAATGTTAATGAATATGGGATTCTTATTAAATATCCAGATTATATTTCGGTTAAAGATTCAGTAGAAAAAGCTATTAAACTTAGCGATGAAGAAATTTTTCTTAAAAGAAATAAATTGTTAGAGCAATCAAAGTATTATAATGTCGATTGTTTTTCGTCAAATTTTGATAGTTTCTGTGAAAAAATTATATAGTATGAAACCTTTTTTTTCAATTATAATTGCTACTTATAATTCAGAACTTACTTTACAACGGACATTAGATAGTATTATTACATCTGATTTTAAGGATTATGAAATTATAATTGTAGATGGACTAAGTACCGATTCCACTTTGGAAATAATTCGCAAGAACAATATTTTTATTGCTACAGTTATTTCGGAGTATGATACTGGTATATATGATGCTTGGAATAAAGGTGTGCTGATAAGTAAAGGAGAATGGATAATGTTTGTTGGTTCTGACGATTTGCTGACTGAGAATTCATTACAAAATTATTATGAATTTGTAAATGCAAGTAAAAATAAATTAGATTATGTTTCGTCACGTGTACAGTTAATTGATGAGAAACAAAATGTTTTAAGAACCATAGGCAGACCTTGGGAATGGAAAAAATTCAGGAAATATATGTGTGTAGCCCACGTAGGGTCAATACACCATAATGGTTTGTATAAAAAATACGGTTTATATGATACCGATTATAAAATTATAGGTGATTATGAATTTCTCCTAAGAGCTGGAGCTAATTTAAAGACCGGGTATATAGAAAAAATTACAGCTCAAATGCAGATTGGTGGTATAAGTAACATAAATAAAAATGTTTTTTTTGAAACATTGAAAGCTAAAATAACTACTAATTCGAGAGGAATTTTATTAGCAAAATATGATGAACTAATTGCTAAAATAATATTCTATACAAGAAATGTACTTTTAAATAAAAAATAATGAAAAATTTTATTTTTTATTCTACATTGTTATCAATCTTTACCGAGTCAATTTATTTTAATGCAGGTTTTGATATAAAATTTTTTTATTTTATAGTCTTAATTAATTTTTTTATCCTTATTTTTTTTGACAAAATATTTTATTCTAAAGGATTATTAATTTTTCATTCCATAATCTTTTCAACAGGAATTTTATCATGTATATTAGGATACAATAAATTTGGTTATTGCTTTGTACAATTGTTTTTTATTTTATTAATATCAACTTATTATTTTTCTTTTTTTTCTTTTTTCAAAGATAGATTTACAGATATAATTTTTTGTTATTGTAAATTTTCATTTATTCTTGCGGTTGTAGGTTTTATAAAATGGCCTTACGATATTTTTTTGGGTAAAGCATTTCACAGTATTATGTTAGAGCCTGCCCATTATTGTACGATTGTATTGCCTGCTTTTTTTATTACATTAAAAGATCATAGTTATCCACGATATTGGTACATTGTTCTTTTATTATCAATATTAGCAAGCGGATCGAGCTTAGGTATAATCGCCTTAGGATTATCTATGATTTTATATGCAAAAAGAATTTCTTTTAAAAAAATTATTATATCTTCATTTATAGTGGTTTTAATGGGTTTTATAGTTTATACTATAATGCCAAATTTTAAAATGAGATTTGATGATACTTTGGCAAGTTCAACTTCCGGTGATTTATCAAGTGCTAATTTAAGTTCTTATGCACTTTTATCTAATTTTTTTGTATCAATCGAAAGTTTTAAATCAAATCCGCTTTTCGGCAATGGAATAGGTTCTCATGTATTATCCAGAAAGTTGTATTTGGGAAATCTCGAGGGCATTGAAGTTTTTGAAAAAATGGGTTCTGAAAATTTAAATGCACAAGATGCAGGTTCTTTGTTCTCCCGTTTGATTTCAGAAATGGGATTAGTAGGGATATTAGGTTTTTTTTATTTTATATTTAAATTTTATGTTCCAGTTAAAAATGAATTATATGTAAATACTATAATTTCGAGAGGTATATTACTCTATTTTTTTGCAAAATTATTTAGGGAAGGTCACTATTTTTCTCCAGAAATGTATTTTTTCATATTTGCGTATTATTATTCCAGTTTAGAAATGAATAAAATATTAAGAAATTAAAAACGAACATTACAATTCAAATCAATATGATTCGCATCAAATAATGAAAAAGAAAGTAATCATTTCCGCAATTAACCTTTTTGAAGGAGGTACACTTTCAATATTGAAAGATTGTCTTCATTCTATCGAAAATAGCAACCAATTTGAAAATTTTGAATTTATTGCACTAGTACATAAAAAAAGTTTATTTGATACGGCATCATATAAAAAAATAATATTCATAGACTTTTCAAAATCTAGGAAGTCTTATTTGTTTAGGCTATATTATGAATATTATTATTTTAAAAAATTTGCGAAGAAAAATAAAATTGATTTTTGGATTTCATTACATGATATTAGTCCTAATGTTGGTAAAATACCTCAAGTTGTATATTGTCATAATCCCTCTCCATTTAATAAAACAACTTTAAAAGACTTATTTATTCAGCCAACAATTTTTTTCTTTTCTTTGTTTTATTCGTATTTGTATAAATTCAATATAAAAAAAAATAAATATGTTATTGTACAGCAATTATGGATTAAAAAAGAATTTAATAAAAGATTTGATGTTGAATTAGAAAAATTAATTATTGCAAAACCTCAAGAACCAAACATGACAATAAATGAGAAAAAGCAACAATTAATTTCAGGAGATAAATTATTTGTTTTTCCAACTTTTCCCAGATCATTCAAAAATATAGAAATTATTGGGGAAGCTGTAAAAATTTTAAATAATCAGGGTATTAAAAATTTCTCAGTATGTATAACTATTGACGGATATGAAAATAAGTATGCCCAGTTAATTTATTCTAAATATTCAAGATTAGAACAATTAAATTTTATTGGTTTACAGTCAAGAGAAAAAGTTTGTGAACTTTACAAAGATTCTGACTGTCTTATTTTTCCGTCAAAATTAGAAACATGGGGATTGCCCATCAGTGAATATAAGCAGTTTAAAAAACCTATGTTAGTTGCAAATTTGCCATATGCTAAGGAAACTGTTGCGGATTATGATAAAGTTAAATTCTTTAGTCCAAATGACGCTGCTAATTTAGCGAGCTGTATGAAAGAAATTATTTTATTTGAAGAAATTAAGTTTGATGAAACTCATTCAGTCAAGTATCCAGAACCATATGTTGATAACTGGGAGGAATTAATAAAGTTGATATTAAATTAACCACATTTCTAATATTGCAAAACATATATTTTATTTTTTGTTGATTTAATGAAAATTTAAAAAAAAGAATGAAACTAATTGTTTCAATTAATTACAAATATTAAAAGGATTACAAGTTTCATGAAAATTTCTATAATTACAGTATGTTATAATAGTCATGCTACCATTGAAAAAACAATTCTTTCTGTAGCCGAACAAACTTATAAAAACATTGAGTACATTATAGTAGATGGCAATTCGAAAGATACAACCTTAGACTTGATAAAAAAACATGAAAGAACAGTAACTAAATGGATTTCTGAACCTGATAAAGGATTATATGATGCCATGAATAAAGGAATCAAATTAGCAACAGGTGATTTGATTGGAATTTTAAATTCTGATGACACATTTAATACTAATAAAGTAATTGAAGAGGTGGTGAATTTTCATACAAAAAATAATATTGATGCTTCTGTTGGTAATATTGTTCAGCATACAGAAACAGGTAAAATAATAAGATTATATTCCTCTAAATACTGGGATCCCGATAAACTTAAAATTGGATATATGCCTCCACATCCTTCTATTTTTTTAAAAAAAGATTTATTTAGTAAATTTGGGAATTATAATTTGGATTTTAAAATTGGAGCTGATTACGAATTGATTACCCGTTTTTTTTTGAAAAATAATATAAATTGGAAATATTCCGGAATAACTACTACTGATATGTTGGTTGGAGGGTTAAGCAGTTCCGGTGCTTCGTCATATAAATTAATAACAAAGGAGATTCAAAAAGCGCTTTTGATGAATGAAGTAATCTTCTTACCATTCAAGATAAAAATACGTTTTTTTTGGAAAATAATTGGATTTCTTAAGAAATGAGAATAGCAATTACAGGGGCATCTGGTTTTGTAGGTGTAAATGTTCAAAAGTATTTGAAAGTTTCGTATGCTATAAAAAAAATGAGTATACGTTATATCTGTAATCAGAAATTAGAAATTGACACTGATGCAGTTATTCATCTTGCAGGCAAGGCTCACGATTTAAAGAAAGTTTCCAATCCAAAAGAGTACTATGAATCAAATTTTGAATTGACAAAACAATTATTTGATGCTTTTTTAGAATCAAAAGCAGAAGTGTTTGTATTTATGAGTACTGTAAAAGCTGTTGCCGATACAGTAAATGATACTTTAACTGAAAGCGTTGTCCCAAATCCTAAAACCCATTATGGAATTGCTAAACATTTAGCTGAAGAATATGTTTTAAGTAAAGAATTGCCAATTGGAAAACGTGTCTACATATTAAGACCTTGTATGATTCATGGTCCTAGTAATAAAGGGAATTTAAATCTTTTATATAAATTAGTTGCTAAAGGATTTCCATGGCCATTGGGTGCTTTCAATAATCAACGCTCTTTTTTGAGTATTGAAAATCTTTGTTTTGTTATTAAAGAAATTATAGAAAATAAAAAAATACCTTCGGGTATTTACAATGTTTCTGATGACAATACTTTATCTACAAATGAATTAATAACTTTAATAAGTTGTAGTTTAAATAAAAAAAATAACATTTGGTCAATACCGTCGTTTTATATTAGAGGACTTGCCAGAGTAGGAGATTGTTTACAATTGCCTTTAAACTCAGACCGTTTACAAAAACTTACAAATAATTATATTGTAAGTAATGAGAGAATTGTTAAAGCAATAGGAAAGTCTTTACCTGTTTCAATCAAAAAAGGACTGATGGATACGTTAAATTCATTTAAATATTAAATTATATAAAAAGCATTTC
>Ga0247810_10001370_pt1 | contig 15545 bp, 10 predicted proteins | sample UWRJL119311C1_FD_179918 | JGI IMG/M metagenome (GOLD analysis project Ga0247810, IMG submission 179918) | Plant litter microbial communities from Arlington Agricultural Research Station in Wisconsin, United States - UWRJ-L119-311C-1 | ecosystem: Environmental > Terrestrial > Plant litter >...
CTTCAAGCATAGTACTAAAAAAAACTCCTTCCCAGGCATTGTGCATATTGGTTGCACGGCTCAGCTCAGCTCCTCTTATACTTTACTCTCGGATTCCGTCCTACCCTCATATAAGCAGTTCTCTAATGTGGTTCTGCTGTGAACGCTTTGCCATAAACTTCATATTTCCTTTGCCATCCTAGCATTCATCCCTTCCTGTAAAAAAAAACAGTAATATGGAGTCAGCTGACTTCTGATTAAACCACATGCTCATTCTTATTCTGAACAGCGTTTCCTCTACGGCATTCGCGCATACCTTTGACAGAATTTAATCAGATCTCCCGGGGTAAGACAATCTACTTTCAATGGATGCGGCCTCTGTATCTACGTATCAATGCCTATGCAGTATAGGGTTTCTGTTTGTGTTGCAACATCGCCCACATTGACCCGCCTTATATACAGTTCCTGTTCGTAAGCCCCCATATTTGCTTCTGGCTTCCTTCAGATTCGTAGTCACCTACGACACCCTTGCCTTCAACTAGCACTTCCTACTGCAAAGCGTGCTCCGGACTTACACCGTATAGTAAATTGCCATGCCCGGCACACAACAAAAAGGCCTGTCTAATGACAGGCCTGATAATTGGGTTTTAACAAGCTTTATATTAATGCTGATTACCTGTTCCATCAGTTTGGAAAGCACCGATGTCATTTCCAGGCGCAGTTATCGTAGCACCAAAGTTGCCTGTTGTTCTAACTAGAGCTAAAGGTGCAAAGTCAGTTTTAGATTTATTATGTGCAGGAGAAATTGCTTGCAAACCAAAATTAGAATTACCAATTGTAGTGATATAGGCTGGCATTAAAGAAGCTGTTATTGGGCCTGCATTTGCTGCGTAATCATATTGATCTAAATTATAACTGAAAAACAATGGATTTTTATCTTTAGCTGTTGCACTTTTAAGATCAGCCGTTTGGACTTTAGCGACACCATCACTTGCTAAAAACTGAGCCAGAATCGTAGCTGTACTACCATAGTAATATTGATTGTTATAAGCAATATTTGTTAAATCTGCATCGGTTGTCATACGAAGACCAAAACGGCAGTTTGCAATTAAATTGTTATAGATAAGACCTCTTGCACCCTGTTCGTAATTTATTGAACCACCACGACCCGTTTTAGTTTGACGGAAACCACAGTTAACCATTGTATTGTTATACATATTTACATTACATTGAACGGTTGTACCGCCTGAGTTGGAAGCCTTTAAAGCATTTGTTGCAGAACCGATTAACATATTATAGGCTAAATCACCAACGGTTCCACTTTTCATGTTAAAGCATTCGCCACCAGCTTTACCACAAAGTTCGAAGGTATTGCGCATGATCGATATTTTTCCACCAACAGTTCTGATACCATCATCTGTTGTACCGAATATCCAGCTATCTTCCAGAATAAAATCTTTTTCAATATTTGCGAAATAAATGCCATAACGAGGATCTCCATCTTTGTAAATTGCAGCGTCATTTCCATAAGATGCAGCACCTGGAAATTCTATGTGCGTCCACTTAATAATAACATCGCCTCCTTTTGGATTTGGTTTCGCTGCTGTAATTGGTGCAGGCGTTGCAACAATACCGCCCCAACTCCCTTTAAAAACGTTATCATACTTTGCTGTATTTGCTTCTGCATGATAAGTTGCTGCATTTTGAACAGTAATGAAGTTTGGTTTTTCTTTTGTACCTAAACTTATAAAAGTTCCGTGAACACTGATTTGTGGCGCTTTATCTTTTGTGCCATCGCCAACTGCAATTAGCGTAACACCGCTTTGCATTAACAAGGTATCGCCGTCGTTTACCGTAATATCCTTATCAAAATAATAAGTTTTACCAGTCTGCATGGTACCTTTAATGCTTCCGCCAGCAAGGTTTTCTGATGTGATTAAAGATCCAGACTGTATTACTGGAACTGATAAAGTTAACACTTCTTCTTTATGGCAAGCGGCTAACGAAATAATCAATGCAATTAATGATAATGATTTTAAGATACTTTTCATATTCTTATAGTTTATAGCGTAAGCCAAGTAAATAGAATTGTTTGTATTCATCTTTTCGAACGAAAACGTTTTCTCCAACGGTTTGATTAGCCACATCTTGATTAATTGTTGACGCAGTGATTTGATAAGGTCTTCTAATTTCCAGCTCAGATGGTGTGTTTACGAGGTTGTTTACTTTTATATAAACTGAAAAGTTTTTTGATATTTTCTTTTCTGCAGAAAGATCTAAAGTAATGGTTCCTTTTTGCCAGATATCGTTATCCAGATAAGGCGAAACGGTGAAAATTCTTGGTCCGGTGTAAACCGCAGCAAGCTGCGCATCAATACCAGATTTAGCATCTTTAAACAATAAGGATAAGTTTCCGATATGTTTAGATTGACCTTGGAGCGGGCGAGTTTGCTCTTCGGTACGTTGAGTTAAACCTGTCGTAGCCGCATCTCTAAATAAAACTGTTTTGGTTGTTGTAATTTTAGAGTTGGTAAAAGTATAGTTGGCACGGAAACCAAATTTGCTGATGTACTTGGTAAAATCGGCTTCGAAACCATAATTGGTTGCATTACCAAAGTTAGCCGCAGTGTAAAAAACACTTGTAGCCTGGTTAACTAAAGCAAACTCGATCGGATTTTTAATGTTTTTATAGAATACACCAACTAATAATTGATCAAGCTGTTTAGGAAAAAGCTCATATCTTAAATCGAAGTTATCTGATGTAATTCTTTTTAAATTCGGATTTCCAAGTTCCTGGTAATCTGCATCAGGATCGCCACCTGTATGTGGAATTAGCTCGTAAAAACCTGGTCTGCTTATAGCAGAATAATAAGATAAGCGAAGATTTTCTTTATCACCAAGCGCATACTTAAAGTTTAAACTTGGTAAAAAGTCATCATATTTTTTCGAGCCTATCGCACCAATAATTTGATTAATATTTGCTGAAGTAACCCAATCTTGCTGCGTATTTTCGTAACGAACACCACCTAAAGTTTGTAGTTTTCCAACATTAAATTTAAACTGCGCATAAGCCGCAGCAATTTTTTCTTTAAAGTTATAATTTAAAGGATCGCTTGGCGAGCCACCAACTGTTTGCACCATAAAAGTGTTGTTGTTGATATTTCCATCATAAGTTTGAGTAGTGCTACCTGATAATCTTAAAGAATAATCATCATAACTACTGGTTCTTGTTTTATCACGATACATTCCACCAAAACTAAATTCAACCTTAGTATCTGCAATTTTTGGTTTGTAAATAAAGTTTAAATAAGCTGTTTTATCCTCGTCAGAATTTTTTGCCCAAACATGAGATTGTGCTGCTCCTGTAGAATTAAAAAGTATAGGATTTTGCGATGAACCCGTTTTGTTTCCAGCTGCATCAAAAATTGCAGTTCTACCAGTTACAATGCTTAAACTTGCACGGTCGGGTTCGTTTGCATCTGCTTTTGCATAAACCAACGACCAGTTCATATCGAAATTATCAGCCAGTTCATGTTCTCCATGTAAGTTTGTGCTAAAAATCTGCTGAACAACTCTGCTACTTCTATAGTTATTGCTAACACGGCCAGTTCCCATCCCAACTCGGCCTAAATTCAATGTCGTATCGCTTTGAAAGCGGAACTGATTTTGGGCAAGATTCATATAGGAAGCATAAAGATCTAACTTGTTGGCCTTATTAAATTTGTAGTCTAATTTTGCATGTAAACCTGTACGCTCTTGCTGTATGCTGTATGCTCTGCTTTGAACACTTTTTAAAGCAGGTTCGTTTGTGGCTCTATCTACATCGGTATCGTAAAAAATTGTTTTAGTGCCTCGGTAGGTATTTTGATAACTGATTGCAGCAAGTGCACCGAATTTTTTATCAGCAGATCTGCCTCCAGCACTTAAACCAAAAATGGTAGAAACTGGTGCTTTTTTAGTGCTGTAGTTAAATGGATTGTTAGGAAAATCGGCAAGTGTGGCGGAATAGCCATTTCCATTAGCAATTCTGGTGAGCTTTTAGAACTTGCAGAATGATCAAACTTGGTATAATCCTGATCGAACAAAGAACCTGCCATACCAATAGCGGCATTGGCACGAACTGTAAAACGATTTGGTGCATCTTTTAATACCAAATTAATTCCACCGCCAATTGCATCACCTTCTAAATTTGGAGTTAGCGATTTATAAACCTCCATACGATCTACAATATCTGCCGGAAAAATATCTAAAGGCACATAGCGGTTTTTATTATCAGGACTTGGAATTTTTACCCCATTTACAAGCGTGTAATTATAGCGTTTATCCATACCACGAATAATTGCATACTGCCCTTCCCCGTTATTACTTCTTTCTATAGAAACACCTGAAACCCTTTGCGTAACATTGGCAATCGTTAAATCAGGCGAAACTTCTATCGCTCTTGCAGAAACTGCATTCAATACCTGATCTGATTTACGTTCTATTGAACGAGATTTATAATCGCTACCCTCATCAGATTTACCAGAAATTTTTACTTCATCCAGGTTACTTGATTTGCTTTCGATATTAAGATTGATAATTTTAACTTCTCCAACTTTTAGTTCAAAGTCTTTATCTTCATCCTTATAGGTAACATATTTCGCTTCTACTTCATATTTTCCTTTAGGAACATTTCTAAAGGTATAGCTACCATCAAGCCCGGTGCTTACTGAAACCTTATAGGTTTTATTATCATTTTTTAGTGTTACGGTTGCACCAACTAAAGTTTCTTTCGAGTCTTTATCTGCTACAATTCCTTTAACTGTTCCCGTATTTTGGGCAATTGCCATAAGGCAAAGAATCACATTAAATAGTGTGAGTAAAAGTTTCTTCATTTACGATTTTATTTATCGCAAAGGAACTTCCTCCAGTTTAACATAAACACGCAATCGTATTAAACTTATGTTAATTTTTTATTTTTATTTTATTAATGAATGATAGGTTATGAAAGACATTATTTAACATTTAGTAAATACTTATGAGCATCATCCTGAAGGCCAAAATTTAACATTTTAAGCCTCTTTAAGTAAAAAGCACGTACCGAACTCCACGTATAAAAAGGGAATGAATTGGTTGGCAGACCATTAATTACAGCTTCTTTTTCGTTAAGTAAAAACTTAACTAAATATTTCCCGTTAGATTTATTCTGGTAAAAAATCCATTGAATATTTGCGCTAAAAGGAATTACATTTTCTGCTTTCCAATTCTGGTTAAACTTCATAACATCGTTCGCAGATTCTGATGCGCCCTTTATATTCATTATTGCGGCAAATGGTGCAATTGTTTCGGCATGAGAAAAACGTAAATCCGCACCAACTGATTTAGATTTTAAGAAAGCATCAGTTGTATTAATAAAATCGGCTAGTAATGGTGCTGCAATACGTACCTGAATTCCGTTATTATTCATACCTGGTCCTTTCGTTAAAAAATCCTCAGCATCGCCAAGTGTACCTAAAACGCTTAAATCTTCCATCGAAAAAAGCGATTTAAAGTCCAATTCTTTTGCGGTAAGCCCTGCCTGTTTAATTTCTGCACCAACAGCATTAAGAATGGTGAAAAAACCGTAAATATCTTCAGTAAAGGCAATTTTATCTTCCTGGGTTAGTTTAGATAGGTAACCAGATTTGAAAAACTTTGAGGTAAACTTATTCGTAATGGTTTTTAGTTGTTTTGATTCGGCTAATTTTTGATAAGCTCCAATCCAGTTACCTTTTTCTTTAAACTCATCGTAAGTTTTAGAGAAATCGTAAAAACGCAAATGGTCATCATCAGCAAAATTAAAAGTTACTTTTTCGGTTGAAACTGGGTTTCTCGATTTTAACCCTTCTAAAAATGCTTCTGCACTTTCTTTAGTCCTGCCTTTTTTTGTTGTTGAAACTAAAATGGGCTTAGCAGGAACAAAAATCGATTTGTGGTGATCAAACATTCTTTCTGCAATACCTATCAGTTCATCTTCTCCGCTCTTCGAAATTGATGCAACATGCCCTTCTTCCTCTTTGCCTAAATTAAGTATGAGTTGTTTTAAATATTTACCGTCAGCAGTTAACTCATTCAAACTATCGGCTGTAGAAATTCTTTTATAAGCACTAGAAATTTTAATATCTTTTGTCAAATGCCTGGCTCCGTGTCTGCCCACATAATTAACATAAACAGGTTCAAAACCTACAGGGGTTTTAGCGTACTTATTTTGCTTTGGTTGATAAAGCGTTTTTGTACCCAAAGATTCAGCTATTTTATCTTGCGAAAAGCAAAATAATGTAGCGATAGAAAGCAGCAGAAAAAGAATGGTTTTTTTCATAATCATTATAGCGCCAAAAGTATGCGTTGCAATATTAAGTTAATATTAAATAACCGGGCATCTTTAGAAAATATTAGCACAAAGTTATTTTTACAACTGTTTTCTCTGCAAAGCGAAAACTTAACATTGAAACTATTTCTTTCGATTATAGTTCTTACTATCTTTAATTTAATGTATTGGTATGAAGAAGAGGTTAAACAGCTTGAAAGATCACATCTTAAAGATAGAGCAGACTGCGGAATTATTTTTTATGGAAGTTCTACAATAAGATTGTGGAACAATTTAAATAATGATTTTTCAGATTTAAAAGTAACAAACCTTGGTTTTGGTGGTTCTACACTTGCAGCTTGCGTTTGGTTTTTCGAGCGAATTATGAGCGATTTCAAACCTCAAGCACTTGTTGTTTACGCTGGTGATAACGATTTGGGCGATGGAAGAAATCCTGAAGAAATTTTTATTTTCTTTCAGCAGTTAATGTTTAAAGCTAATTTAAAATTTGGCGATTTACCCTGCTTCTTTGTTTCGCTCAAACCCAGTATTTCGAGATGGCAAATGGCCGATCAGTTTAGATACACAAATAATCTTATTGAAAGCGAAATTATCAAACTCAATAACAACTGGAAATTTATCGATATTTTCAAAAGGATGCTCGATAAATCGGGCAGGCCAAACCCGATATATTACGACCATGACGGACTTCATCTGAGCGAAGAAGGTTATCGTTTATGGAAGGAAATTATTCACGATCGATTGATTAAATCATTACCATTAATTAATACTTAAGTAATATCGTCTGATTATTTTTCCACTACAGATAACGTAAGATGAAAAGAGAATATCACAAGTGGTTTAGCAATAATCTCCAACGAGATATGGAGCTTTTAATTTTTGGACATGGCGGAAGAGCAGTTCTTTTTTTCCCAACAAGAATGGCCAGATTTTACGATTATGAAAACTGGGGAATTATTGATTCGCTAGGCGAAGGAATTGAAAATGGAACCTTTCAAATATTTTGTGTAGATAGCGTTGATGGCGAAAGTTTTTATAATGATGATGTATTTCCGACGGTTCGTATCGAACGACATTTACAATACGAACAATATCTTTTAGAGGAAGTAATTCCACTTATCAAGCAAAAAAACAGTGAAAACTATATTGAGACTGCTGGTTGCAGCATGGGCGCTTATCATGCTATTAATCTGGCTATGAAGTACCCGAAAATATTTAAAAAGGCAGTTGGTATTAGCGGAAGATACGACCTTACCGATGCACCAGGGAATTTTAAAGATCTACTAAATGGCTTTCATGATGAAAAGGTTTACTACAATATGCCTGTGCAATACATTGCAAATTTAAATGAAAGCGAACATCTCGAAGCTGTTAGACAAATGCATATTATACTGGCTGTTGGAGAAACTGATCCTTTTCTAAGTAATAATCAATATTTAAGCAGTTTACTTTGGCAAAAAGGCATTGGTAACGAATTTCACACTTGGGAAAGCGACGCACATAAACCTTATTTTTGGAGAAAAATGGTGCCGCTTTACATCTAAAAATTTCTTACAGATAATTTACATATTTCTCTTCAAAACTTCCATCGGCAAAAAGATCAATTAGTCCATAACCAGGCGCAGTTTCTCTCCTGTTCCCATTCCACCAGGCGCCAGAAACCGCACCATTACACAAATAAGTAACACCATTATACACAACCTTATCTTTCATGTGAAGGTGACCACTTAAGCATAACTTAACATTTGGGTGTTTGTAAAAAAGGCTAATTATTTTCGAGGTGTCCGTATGCATGTCTCCACCAAGGATCGTCCATTTATTTAAAATATCATCTTCAATCATCAACAATGCCGTTAATATTGGTATATGAGACATAACCAAAACAGGCATTTCAGGATTAGTAGTTTTAAGCTCCGACTCCAGCCAGTTAAATTGCTCATCACCTAATTTGCCAATATACCAGGTATGATCAATATCCAGATGAACACTATCTAAAACAATAAATTTCCAGCCATTTTGAATAAAACTATAATAAGGTTTAACTAAGTTTAACTTGTCCATCGAATATTTTTTCCCATAGAAAGTATCGGCCTTGCTATTCTCATTCCACCAGATATCGTGATTACCCAAACAATAACGAACTGGCAAACTACATTCGTTTTTCATTGTATTGTTTAATAACTGCCATTGCTTATCTATTGTCGAAATATTTTCTTTATTCATATCGAAAACTACATCCCCGCCGTTTAAAACCAAATCTACTTTTGGATTTTGTTCTTGCAGATGATGGAGACATTTTGCAAATTTTGCTGGTGCACCCAACTCATCCTTTAAATGAACATCGGTAAGGTGAGCAATTCTTAAAACTGGTTTTTGGGTTTCTTCTGTAAAGCCTAAACTAACTGAAGGAAGCAAAAACAGGCCTCCAATATTTCTTAATGCGGTTCTTCTTTCCATAGGTGAATTTATCAAACAGATTTGCTGATGCAGGCCAAAATTAGTTTTACAATATTAACAGGAAGTTAAATATTGAAGCGATAATAAAAAGAGTGCTTAAATCCATCAATAAGAAATCGTTTCGTTACCGTTATCTAATTGTTAAAATAAATATTATCAATAGGAAAAGAGTATTTTTGGTTATGGACAAAAAAGATATGAAACAAGGCTTATTAATAGATATGGATGGCGTAATTTACAGCGGTGAAGAATTAATCTTCGGTGCTGATAAATTTATCAAGAAACTTATAGACGAAGACATACCCTTTGCATTCATGACGAATAACAGTCAGCGAACACCCTTAGAAGTGGTTAGAAAACTTAAAGGATTAGGCATTAAAGTAGAAGAAAGCCATGTTTATACCAGTGCAATGGCTACAGGCAAATTCCTTGCAGACCAAAGTCCTAACGGAACAGCTTATGTATTAGGCGAAGGTGGTTTGTTAAGTAGTCTTCATGCGCATGGAATAACGCTTGTGAATACCGACCCAGAATTTGTTGTGCTTGGTGAAGGCAGGAATTTCACTTTAGAAATGGTTCAAAGGGCTGTCGATATGATTTTGGCTGGCGCTAAATTTATAACAACAAACAGAGATCCATCGCCGAAAAAACCTGGATGGAATAACCTGGGGATTGCCGCAACAACAGCCATGATTGAGGAAGCAACAGGCAGAAAGGCTTTTGTAACTGGAAAACCAAGTCCGGTTATGATGCGTTCGGCGAGAAAATTTTTAGGTTTAGAAACCAGTGAAACTACAGTAATTGGTGATACGATGGAAACTGATATTCAAGGTGGCGTGCAAATGGGCTATAAAACCATATTGGTATTATCAGGAATTTCTACAAAAGATACCTTAGGACATTATGCTTTTAAACCCGATTTAATTTCGAGTTCTGTTGATGAAATTGCATTTCCACTTGCATGGTGGGATTCAAAATCTTAAATTAAAAAAGGGCGGTCAGAATCACCAGCACCGCCCCGTCCTTATTGCTCTGGCCAGATCGAACAAATAAAAGACGTAGTATATAAACAATAGTTGCATCAGTACACTACAAAAAAAGAAACCCAGGCATAGCCTGGGAATCTCGTATTTACCAACTAACGAAAATTATTGAGGATTTTGATTCAGATTGTCTAAAATCACTTCCCTTTGAGGGATAGGTAAAAGAATTTTATTTTGAGTTAATACGTAAGCCCCTGAAGGATATTGAGCTGGAGCTTTTGCAATTTCTCTTTGTCCGTGTGCGTTCATAACTTCTACAGCTTTTCCAGTGCGTACCAAATCAAACCAACGATGATTTTCGAATGCAAGCTCTACTTTACGTTCCTGATAAATTGCATCGCGGAAAGCAGCCTGAGAATTTACATTTAAGGTAGCAACAGGATTTCCAGAAGTTTTTGATGGAAGGCCAGCACGTGTTCTAATCGCATTTAACAAATTGAAAGCTTCGCCTCCAGCGGTAAACCCTTGTTCATTTAAACATTCTGCAATCATTAGCATTACATCAGCAAAACGAATAATAGGAAAATTTACGTTTGTTTGCCCTGGCTGAACAAAACCTTGATTGTATTTTTTGATGTAGGGTACGGCTACAAAACCTGCAGTTCCAGTAAATCCTTCAGCAAGCGAAACATCCTTACGTAAATCTCCAGGCTCGTAAGATGAAATTAAATCGGTAGTTGGTGTATTCCAGCCACTTGTAAAACTTAAGTTCGTTCCAGGATCTTGGGTAACAACAGTACCAGAATTAAATGGCGCAAACTGATACATAAAATTGCTAGATAAGTTTGTACCCGCAGTTGCATAATATTGAATTTCGAAAACCGATTCAGAATTATTTTTATTTGTTGTTAAAAAGATGCTGGAATACGTTGGCATTAACGTGTAGCCTGTTACTTTTCTCAGCGCAATAAGTGCATCAGGAAATCTTTTCAAGGTCATGTAAACCTCACCTAACAAGGCATTTGCAGATCCTTTTGAAACACGACCCTTATCTGCAGCAGGATAAGCACTTGCATCGGGTAAGCTGTTTCCAGCTTCGGTTAAATCGGCTATAATTTGAGTATAAACAGCCTCAACCGTAGCCCTGCCTTTTGATGGTGCATCTGCTGGTGCTTTGGTTACTTCCAAACGTAAAGGAACTCCTCCAAACTGCCTAACTAAGTTAAAGTAGTGGTAAGCTCTTAAAAACTTAACCTCTCCTATCGATTGTGCTTTCGAAGCAGCAGACATGGGAATATTATTCACTTTATCCAGTACATCATTACATCTGAAAATAGAAGTATAAGTATCTCTCCAAAAATCCTGCAACAATGTATTTGCAGAGTTTGCTAAAAACTGATCTACTTGTTCTCTGTTCTCTTGACCTCTTTGAGGTGCATTGTATTGAAAAGTTGTATTATCAGAACGCATTTCGCCAAAAAGCCAGAAACTGAATGTTCCTAAACCACGAAGTGAACTATAAGCGCCATTTACGCCTTGTTTTAAATCAGACTCTGTTTTCCAGAAATTAGCATCTGTTAAGCTTGATTCAGGTGCCTGATTTAAAAAATCTTTCTTACATCCTGAAATCGAAGAAGCCAGGATTAACAAAGCAATTGATATGTATTTTGATTGATTTTTCATGTTTTCTTATTCTTGATTAAAAGGTCATGTTAATACCAGCGGTAACAATTCTAGGAAGCGGATAGGCAGTAAAGTCACGTCCAGGAGTTAATGCCGAGAAACCATCGTTTGTACCAGCTTCAGGATTTGCACCACTATAATTGGTGAACGTATACAGGTTTTGCACACTAGCATACAGCCTTAATCCTTTAATAAATCTAGATGAACTAATAAATTTCTGATTGAAATTGTAGCCTAATGATATGTTCTGGATACGAACAAAACCCGCATCTTCAATCCATAGTGAACTTACCTCGCGATATAATGTTCTACCACCAACTGTTGTAGGTGCAAAACCATTACCTGGATTTGATGGAGAACGATATCGATCTAATACTTTACGATCTACGTTGAAAACCCCATCTGTGTTCGTTAGAAATTCATTACCAGTTTTCATAATCTGGCCGCCAACTGTACCAACTACAAGCACATTTAAATCGAAATTTTTATACCCGAAAGTATTGGTTAAACCGAAGGTGAAATCGGGTTGCGAATTTCCTATAACAGTAAAATCTTTTACTGCCTCGATAATGCCATTACCATCAATATCTTTATATCTTACCGAACCAACTACAGACGAACCATCTTTAGGCTGACTGGCTAATTCAGCAGCATTTTGATAAAGGCCATCGAACTGGAAACCGAAGAATTGACCAATTGGCTTTCCAACTTCTGTTTTATGAGTAGAATAACCGCCACCACTTCTGCCACTGTAGATTGGTGCATTGTTATTGCCTGGATTTAGTTCTAAAACGATGTTGCGGTTAACACTAATATTTGCATTGGTGTTCCATGTAAACTCACCAGTTAAGTTTTTAGAACTCACACCAATTTCAAAACCTCTGTTTCTAACCTTACCAAGATTGATGGTTGAAGAAGAAAATCCAGATGCCGAAGGTAATTCAGCATTAAGCAATAAATCACTTGTAATTCTATTATAGAAATCGAAAGTTAAGCTTAATCTGCTTTTAAATACAGATAAGTCAAAACCTAAATCAAGTTCATCAGCTTTTTCCCAGGTTAAATTCTCGTTTGCTATTGAACCTGAAACTCTTCCGCTTGCTAAAGCACCACCAAAAGAATAGTTTGAAGAACCTATACTTGATGCATATTGATAATTTGGAATATTAAAATTACCAGTTCGGCCATAACTTGCCCTGATTTTTAAATCGCTTAACCAGCGAGCATTCCTTAAAAATTCTTCTTGAGATGCTCTCCATGCAAATGCTGCCGAAGGGAAAGTTCCATAACGATAATTCGATCCAAAACGCGATGAACCATCAGACCTAACGGTTGCAGTTAACAAATATTTATCTTTAAAAGTATAATTTACCCTTGCCAGATAAGAAATTAACGACCATTTCTCTATACCTGCAGCAGCACCATTAAGTAAGGTTGATGCATTTATGGTTTGAATTAAGTTATCTGGATAGTTTGTTGCACCGAATGAATAACCTTCATACCTTTCTTGCTGAGCCGTGTAACCTGCAACAGCACTAATTTTATGATCTTTACCAAAACTTTTATCATAAGATAAAGTTAACTCCGATAGCCAGTTGGATGTGGTATTCTGTGCTGTACTTGAGGATGGAATTGATGGATTTGGATTCTGATTACCAGTTTCTCCGATAACAAATGTTGGATTAAATGAGAACGAGCTGTTGTTAGTATAGTCATAATTGAAAGCATACTTTGCTTTCAAGCCATCAATAATTCTATATTCGGCAAATGCAGTTCCAAGTCCTCTAAAATATTTAGCTTTTGTGCCACCATACTCCAAAGTATTTAATGGGTTACCTGCACCAATTGCTCCTGGAGATGTAATAAAGAATGTTCTGTTGCCAGATGCATCGTTGATAGGCACAATTGGACTAAGCCACAATGTACGCGTTAAAATATCTCTTTGGCCAGATTCAAAGCCGTTTCTATTTTGAACACCACCACTTGGAGCAATACTTAAACCAACTTTAATTTTTTTACTGATGTCAGATTCGATGTTGAAATTAACAGAATATCGTTTGTAATCGGTGTATCTAATTGTTCCTTGCTGCTCTAAACGACCAAGTGAAGCCGAATATCGGGTACTTTCAGATCCGCCACGAATGCTTGCATCAACATTGTTTTGCATGGCTGTTCTTAATACAGCATCATACCAATCTGTGCCTTCGCCATATTGCGCTGGGTTTCTGAACTGAACTGGAATATCAGCATCTGTAGCCGTCAATCCTCTCGATGCGAAATCATCGATAATCATCTCTTTTCTGAATTGTGCATATTCTGTACCGTTAAGTACATCAGGGCGGCCTTTTTGTGGGACTTGCTGTGCACCGATATAGGAGTTTACACTAACTACTGGAGGACCAGTTTTTCCACGTTTAGTGGTAATCACCACTACCCCATTAGATCCTCTAGAACCATAAATAGCTGTTGATGATGCATCTTTTAAAATCGTAACCGATTCAATATCATCGGGACTAATCACATTTAAAGGATTATAAACCTGTCCGCCTGAATTCGATATCGCAAATCCATCTACTACAAATAGTGGATTATTACCCGCTGTAATAGAGCCCGTACCACGAATTTTAATATTTACGCCACCGCCTGGTGCACCAGTTGGAGCGCTAATTTGCACACCTGCAACCTGACCTACCAACTTTTGATCGATAGAACTCACAGGCAAATCTTTAATCTGAGCTGCAGATACTGTAGAAACTGACCCCGTTAAATCTTTCTTCTGGGTCGTTCCGTAACCTACAACAACTACATCATTCAAATTATTTTCTGATTCATCTAGTTGAATAGCAGCTAAATTCCCTGAGGCTGAAATTTCCTTTTGTGTGTAACCTTGATAAGAAATTATAATAATATCTGTTGAGGCTACATCTTTTAAAATGAATCTTCCCTCATTATCAGTCATTGTTGCCGCTTTACCGCTTTTTAATCTTACAGTAGCGCCTGGAATTGGTTGTCCTTGTTTATCGACTACCTTTCCAGTAACATCAGCTCTTTTAAGTTTTTTTGAAACCTTATCACTAATAAGATAATTCGGCATTTCACTTGCAAAAATTTCGGTTGCGGAAGTAGTTAATGCACACGTTAAGAGGAAGGCCGAAATCTTCCAGATAGATGCTTTTGCTTTACCGCAAGGCATTTTTTTTCTGTTTGAAGTATATTTTTCCATGTTTTAATTAGTTGCGTTTATTTGGTTTAGTAGTTTTTAATAATTTGGCCTTTCGCTGAATTTGGAAAAACCTAAAAATTATTCTGTTTCTCAATAAGTATTCTCAATTTTTAATGCTTAGTATATTTTATTTCATTGGCTTATGGTTTTGTTTTGAAACTGATGGATTAAAAATTCTAGCTGACAACTGCCAGCTAGAAAACATTACTAATCAAGCTATCCAATACCGCTATTGATAGTTTGTTTTTAATCAAGTTGATACTTGTTATTCTTTAAAAATTTGGAGTATTGATGATAAAAATCAGGCATAACAATCCCATATAACCTTTTTTGGTAATTCAATTATGATTAATTGGACACTTAATTAATCAGCTTTAATACTTTGTTCTTTTGCTTATTCGATTAACAGATTATACTTTAGCTGAGTATTTTTTTCATCAGTAAAATTCTTTCCTCCATCTGTGCTTAAGGCCGAAACACCGCTATTATTATCTTTGGAAATACCAGAAGCAAAACCGTAACAACCCTGACTCGTTTTCGAGCTAAGAATTACAACATACTGCTTTCCTTTTGTAAGGTTAATCATAGGTTTTACGGTTTGATTTCTTGCCGACCATCCTATCGAATCTTGCGGAACGGTTATCGAAACCAAAGCTTTATTACCTGTAACTTTACCCATTTTTGATTCATAAAAATCTATTGTAAAATCTTGATTTGGATAACCGCTTTTAAGTGTTGTAATGGTAAAGGATTTTAAAACACCAGATTTGTCGGCAGTAAAGAACTGAGATCTTTGTTTTTCTTTTCCAATATCGCAACCAGCAGTAAATTCATCCGATGGTTGTATTTTGTTTTTTTTCATGCTAAAAGAACT
>Ga0247810_10001371_pt1 | contig 15525 bp, 19 predicted proteins | sample UWRJL119311C1_FD_179918 | JGI IMG/M metagenome (GOLD analysis project Ga0247810, IMG submission 179918) | Plant litter microbial communities from Arlington Agricultural Research Station in Wisconsin, United States - UWRJ-L119-311C-1 | ecosystem: Environmental > Terrestrial > Plant litter >...
CGAGTCGCGGGGCAGAGGCTTCCTCGACAACGGCAAGCCGGTTGTGCTGTTTGAGCGGCACATCATGTACCGCCAGTTAACAGCAGTTGCCCATGTAAAAGACAGGCCAGCAGAACTGAGGCGCCACGCTGATGAATTGGCCGCTCTGCATCCCGATATCGTCAACCCGACACCTGGCGGTTATGTCGGTGGCAATGGCGAACACCAGCGCCTGACCAGGGCACGCCAGATCGATGACAGCGCCGCGCTGGAATCCACCTCATGGGGCGCGTTTCAGATCATGGGTTTTCACTGGCGGCGTCTTGGCCACGACAGTGTGCAAGCTTTCGTCGCGAGTATGGAAACCAACGAATCCGAGCAATTCACAGCATTCGTGACCTTCCTGCAAACAGACAACGAACTGCATGACGCATTGAAGGGTCGCCGCTGGGCTGACTTCGCCCGCATTTATAACGGCCCTCAATACGCTCGCAATCGTTACCACCTCAGGCTCCAGCAAGCCTTTGAACGCTACAGCACATGCACTTGTGATCACGAGGCCACGCAATGACCGCTATCAGCAGCCTGCGCCAACTGGTTTATGGCTTGGCGTTGCTGGGCTCATTGGCGCTGCTGCTCTGGGCCCAGCAGCAACGTATCAAGCTGGCCGACAGCGCAAGCCAACACGCCGTTGAGCGAGAAGCCACCGCCCGCGAAACCGCCGAGCGTCATCGCCTGACAGCTGAGTCACTGCGCAGCTCGCTGGATGACGAGCGCCAGGCGCAAACCCGCCTTCGTACCACCCAAAACCAATTGCGCCAAAGCCTGGGCAGCCGTCAACGGCAGATCGAGGAGCTGAAACTTGAAAACAAAGAACTGCAAGACTGGGCTGCTCAGCCTTTGCCTGACCTGGCTCGTCGGCTGCGCGAGCGCCCCACCCTCACCGGCGCCGATGCTTATCATCAGTGGATGTCCGGCCGTGGTGCCCTGCCAGTTGCCGGCGACACAACCGAGCAGTAACGGCGTCATGCTTAATGACCAGGACATGATTGAAAACGCCTGGGCTGAATGCGCGGCGCAGGTCGATATGGTTTATCAGTCCCAAGGGGCAGCCCATGAATAAGCCCGACAGCCTGCGTGCTCACCTGTTGGAATGCGTGCCTGACCTCAAACAAAACCCCGACCGGCTGCTGATCTTCATCGACAACGGCAAAATTCGCTGCACCGCTGCCGCCAGCCTTTCGTTTGAATATGGCTACCAACTGCAGATCATCCTCACCGACTTCGCCGGGCACCCGGACAGCGTCATGTTGCCACTGCTGGGCTGGGTGCGTGTTCACCAATCTGAACTGCTCACTAACCTGGACAAGTCTGCAGAAGGCATTCGCTTTGAAGCGGATGTCATCGATCAGAGCAAGGTAGACATGAGCATTACCCTGCCGCTCACTGAACGAGTGGTCGTGAAAAAGCGTGAAGACGGCAGCTTTGACCTTAATCGCCCGCCAGAACCGCAATACAGCGACTACGACCAAGCGCCAGGCAGCGGGTATCAGATTCGTGACTGACAACCTGAATGCTCTGGAAGACTGGGCAGCGCCACTGCTACGCCAACTGCAGCCAGACGCCCGAAACAAGCTGGCCCGGACCCTCGCCCAACAACTGCGCCGAAGCCAGCAACAACGCATCACCCGCCAGCAAAACCCTGACGGCACGCCCTATGCCCCGCGCAAGCAACGCGACCTGCGCGGCAAAGAGGGCCGCATAAAGCGTAAAACGGCGATGTTCACAAAGCTGCGCACGGCCCGGTATCTCAAGGCCAAGGCCGACGGCAACGCGATCAGCGTTGGGTTTACAGGCCGCATTGCCCGGATAGCGCGGGTTCACCAGTACGGGTTAAGGGACAGGGCTGAACCTGGGGCCAAGGACGTGATGTATGCGCGGCGAGAGTCGTTAGGGCTGACGAAGTGGGAGCTAGAGAGAGTTCAGGATGAATTGTTGCGACATTTGGCAGGTTGATAGGCAGAAAATGTGACCAAATGGTCTTAAGAGTCAGTATAGGAAGGTATAGCTAATTTCTGTATACTGAGATATAAATGTTTACGACGTATACAGACATCATTTGAGGAACTAGTATGGCATCCCCTGTACTGTCATTCCGGGTCGAAGAAGGCTTGATCGAAATGCTTGATCAGCTCGCCCTCGCTACGGATCGTGATCGTCAATACCATCTCAAGCGAGCGCTTGCTCGCTATGTTGAGGCTGAGTCCTGGCATGTGAAAGCAGTTGCCGAGGGACTTGCTGACATCGACGCTGGGAAGACGATTGCACTGGAAAACGTTAAAGCTAAGTGGGTAGCACGTGCCGCAAATCGAGTTGAGTGAAAAAGCTGATAGCGATCTGGATGCGATTCATGAGTACTACGCATCTCTTGTAGGTAACCGCAGGGCAGATGAGGTTCTTACCGAAATCTTCTCTTCGATTGAGCAGCTTGAGACGTTTCCGGGCATGGGACGATCTGCTCAAAATCCTGACGTCCGGGAGCTGGTACTTAATAGATATCCGTTTGTCGTGAGTTACATCGTGCGAAGGGACATTGTTTTCATAGCCCGGATCCTTCACGAGCGAAACGAACGTTTCAACGGCTGAGAGAGCATATTGGGCTACTCGATACTGTAGCCCCCTGCGTTACAGCCCCACCTAGCTGCATCCTGTCTGCACACCCGCCACCATTGGCGGCATGAACGACACCGCCACCCTCGCCCGCCTGATCGAAAACCTCATCCGCTTCGGCACCATTGCCGAAACCCAGATGAAGCCCCCGCGTGTCCGCGTCAAAACCGGTGGCCTAACCACCGGTTGGCTGCCGTGGCTCGCCTTGCGCGCGGGAGCTGATGTCGATTGGGATCCTCCGACGATAAACGAACAAGTTTTGCTGCTCAGCCCATCCGGCCAGTTGGCAAGCGCCGTAGTGATCACGGGCATCTACAGCGACGCAATCCCAGCAAATGGCGACCGGGCAGGCTTGCACCGCCGCACGTACCAGGACGGGGCTGTGATCGAGTACGACAGCGTGGGCCACCAGTTGCGAGCGCATTTGCCTGCGGGCGGAACCACTGAGCTGATCAGCAGCGGCGGTATTCACCTTGTCGGACCGGTCACCCATGAAGGTGATTACACACAGACAGGCGACTTCACCCAAACGGGCAGCTACAGCCAGACCGGCAACCAAACCATCACCGGGAAAGTCACCGTGTCCGCTGATGTGGTCGCCGCCGGCATCAGCCTGGTTAAGCACGTGCACGTGGGCAACCTTGGTGCTCCGACGAGCCCGCCGCAATGAATAGGCACACCGGGGGCAGCCTGAGCAGGCGCGAAAGTATCAGCCAGTCGATCACCGACATCATCACTACCCGAATCGGGACCCGCCTCATGCGCCGCGAATACGGCAGCTTGGTGCCCGAGCTGATTGATGATCCGTTCAACGACTTCACCCGGCTGCGGGTGTATGCCGCCACGGCCATGGCCCTGCTGCGTTGGGAGCCACGCATACGCCTGAGCCATATGGAGTTGCTGGATGCAGATCAGCAAGGCAAATCCGAGCTGGATCTGCACGGCAGCATCATCGACAGCCATGAACCGCTGAGCATGAGCATCCCACTGCAACTGGGGGGTAGCGTGTGAATACCTTTGCCGCCATTGACCTCAGCCAGTTACCACCGCCGCAAGTGGTCGAACAGCTGGACTATGAGCAGATCCTGAGCGAGCGCAAAGCCTACGCCATCAGCCTGTGGCCACAGGACGAACAAGCGGAGATAGCCGCACGGCTGGCGCTGGAGTCCGAGCCGCTGAACAAGCTGCTCCAGGAGAACGCCTACCGGGAAATGATCTGGCGGCAACGAGTGAATGAAGCCGCCCTGGCAAACCTGCTGTCCAGTGCTGAAGGCACTGACCTCGAACAGTTGGCAGCCAATTACAACGTCCAGCGCCTGGTCATTCAGCCAAGCAACCCGAAGGCCTCGCCGCCGCAGCCGCGCATCATGGAAAGCGATGACAGCCTTCGTGAGCGAGCGCAAATGGCGTGGGAAGGCTTGAGCACCGCTGGGCCGAGAAACAGCTACATATTTCACGCCCGCGCCGCTGATGGCCGGGTGGCGGACGCTACAGCCGATAGCCCCAAGCCCGCTGAGGTGGTCATAACTGTGCAATCAGTGATGGGAGACGGTGCCAGCCCGGAGGATCTGCTGTCGGTTGTCGGGCATTACCTGAGCGACGAAGACCGTCGGCCTGTCGCTGACCGGCTGACGGTCCGTGGTGCGGAGGTAGTGCGCTATCAGGTCAAGGCGACCCTGCATCTGATCACTATCGGCCCGGAGTCAGAACCGATTCTTGCGGCAGCCGAGACACGTTTGCTCGCCTTCGTGCATCAACGCAGACGGCTGGGCATGGAAGTTTCTGAATCGGCACTCCACGCGGCGCTCCACGTCGAGGGAGTGCGTAAAGTCGTGCTCCATGGCTGGAAGGACATCACTGCCAACCTGCAACAAGCCCCATATTGCACCGGTATCGATATCAAGCTGGGAGCATCTTCATGAGCCTGCTCCCCGGCAATGCCACTCCGCTGGAACGCCTAGCCGCCCAAGCCGTAGCGCAGATCCAGCGAACGCCCATTCCGTTGCGCCAGTTGTGCAACCCGGATACCTGCCCTGCTCCCTTGTTGCCTTACCTGGCCTGGGCGTTTTCCGTAGACCGCTGGGACAGCCGCTGGCCTGAGTCCGCCAAGCGCTCGGCCATCCGTTCTGCGCATTTCGTCCACTCGCGCCAAGGCACCATTGGCGCGCTGCGTCGGGTGGTCGAACCGTTGGGTTTCCTGATCGAAGTCCGGGAATGGTGGGAGGAAACACCACCCACCACGCCTGGCACATTCCAGCTCACCGTTGGCGTGCTGGATACCGGCATTACCGAGGAGATGTATCAGGAGCTGACCTGGCTGATTGACGACGCCAGACCCCTCAGCCGCCACCTCACAGGCCTGGCTATCAACCTGGAAACCAGTGGCTACATCCATATCAGCGCTTGCCTCTTCGAAGGCGACCAGACTGACATTTATCCACCCGCACAACGTGACATCGAAGTCATCGGCCGCATCGGCATGACCGGTGCCGAGCACTGTATTGATACCCTGGACGTGTACCCATGATTGACCACAAGTCTAAATTTTTAGCCATCCTCACTGCCGTAGGCGAAGCTAAGCAAGCCAACGCCGACGCACTCGGCATCCCGTGGCGGATAACCCATATGGGTGTGGGTGATGCCGATGGCCGCGACCCCATTCCAGACCGACTGCAAACTGCATTGATCAAAGAACGCCGCCGCGCGCCGCTTAATCAGTTAACCACCGATGCAAAGAATCCCGGTCTACTGATCGCCGAGCAGGTCATCCCTGCAGATGTCGGAGGCTGGTGGGTCCGTGAAGTCGGCCTCTACGATGCTGACGGCGATCTGGTCGCGGTTTCAAACTGCGCGCCGAGTTACAAGCCCTTACTCACCCAGGGGTCCGGCAGGACGCAGGTTGTTCGCATGACATTCATCATCAGCAGCACCGCGAATGTAGTGCTGAAGATTGATCCGAGCGTAGTCCTGGCGACCATTGGTTACGTCGACAAAAAGGTGAGTGACGAACTGAGCAAGCTCGATGAAAAGCAATCGGTTCTGATCGCGAGCACCGAACAGATAAAGCTCTCCGGTCTGCAGAAAATCGATGGCAAAACCCTTACGGCCGGTGCCCGTGTACTGGTTAAAAATCAAACATTAGAGAAAGAAAACGGCATTTACCTTGCGGCTTCAGGCCCTTGGTCGAGGTCTAGAGACGCCGACACCACTGCAAGGGTAACGCCCAATCTCTCCGTAACCGTTGAGGAGGGTATGACCCAGGGCGATACGCGTTGGCAGCTTGTAACGAGGGGGCCGATCACTGTTGGCACAACACCTCTAATCTTCCAGAACATAACCCATGGTTTGGCACCGTTGGCATCTCCCACGTTTAAAGAACGGCCCCGAGCACCGACCGCTGCTCACTTTCAGAATGACCAGCAACTCGCCAATACCGAATTCGTACAGAGAGCGCTGGGCAATTTACGCGGCACTGTTTTCTACGACAAGAGCACACAGCTCACCGTCCTAGACATAGGAAGACTTGTAGTTGCAAAAGCGGCGGAAATGGTGCTGAGCCTGCCTGATGCGACACTCTGCCCATCTGGGGCTTGCATACATATACACGCCACCACTCCCGCTAAAGTCATCACGCTGAAGGCAACTAAAGGCCAGCTAATGAGCGGCACCGCGGCCAAAGCGCTGGAAAGCGTCGAACTCCGCGCGCCGACATCTACTAGCTTCGTTAGCGACGGCAAGCAGTGGCACGAAACCAAAACAACTGGCAGCGCTTCATTTGCCACAAATGGCTACATCCGTCACCCCGGCGGATTGATCGAGCAATGGGTTGAGGGTCGATCTAACAGTGATGGCGTACTTCGGCTGTCCCTGCCGATCCAGTTTCCTAACAAAATTCTCGGCGGATTCGCCAACGAAGCCAACCCTTATGGGTGGATTGCGACTTCAGCAACCGTGTGGGGCTTCAATCTCGCGGCCAGCACCCTTGCAGTGGCACTGGCGAATGTTCGAGTCATAAACGGAACCACAGGCCCTTCACTCAGCGATGGGATTACAGGCCGAATCCGCGTATGGGGCTATTGATATGTCCATCTATTTTTGCAAAGAAACACTCGGCTTTTTTATCGACTCAGAACATGGGGATGCGATACCTGCCGACGTCGTAGAAATCACCAAAGAAAAGTATCTAGACCTTTTCAACGGGCAAAGCTTGGGGAAGTTGATCACAGCAGATAGTCGCGGCAGACCACAGCTGTCTGATCCGCCTCCACCCTCTACGGACGTGCTGATGAGTACTGAACGGAGGTGGCGAGATCTCCAGCTGGTGCAAACAGATGGCGCTGTACTCAGACACAGAGATGAACTGGAATCAGGGAAAACTACATTGTCAGCGGATCAATACGTAGAGCTGCAAACATATCGTCAGGCTCTACGAGAGTGGCCTCAGGTGGAAACCTTTCCTGGGCGGAAGCTCAGACCTCTTGCACCTCAGTGGCTATCCGCGCCGAGGCCCTGATAGGTGCTTAACCCGCCACTTGAATTCGGACACCCGCAAATGGATTTGCACATGCAAGACATCCGCTGCGGCCATTGCAGCCGCAAACTCGCCGCCGCAAGCGGCTTCATTGAAATACAGATCAAGTGCCCGCGCTGCCGGACACTGAACCACTTGAAGGCCGCGAGCCTCCTGCCAGAACGCCGTGAGCATCTGCACCCAGGAACAACCACCACGCAATGCCACAGCCAACCATTGGAAGCCTGTTCGCAGGCATAGGAGGTTTCGATGTCGGATTCGAAAACGCAGGCTATCGCACTGCCTGGCAAGTTGAACTCAACCCCGTTAACCGGGCTGTCCTTGCCGATCGATTTCCGCACGCCCAACAGTTCGAAGATGTGCGCCATTGCGGTGCGCACAATCTTTCCCGTGTCGACGTGCTCACCGGCGGATTCCCCTGCCAGGACATCAGCATCGCCGGAGCCAACCCCAACAACCAAGGCAAGCGGGGATTACGCGGCGAACGCAGCGGACTTTTCTGGGAAGTCATACGCATCCTCAAAGAAATTCAACCTCGCTGGGTGGTCCTTGAGAACGTCGTTAACCTGCTCGCTGTCAACGATAGCGAAGACTTTGAGACAGTCATCCGGGCCCTTGCGGACTGCGGGTATGTGGGATTTTGGCGAGTGCTTAATGCTCAATATTTCGGAGTCCCCCAGCAACGTCGTCGCATATTCTTGGTCGCCGGTCATAGACAAATGCCCCCCATGGAGCTGCTGGCTGACGCCGCGCCAGTGGACGCAATATCTCCAGCGTCTGGCTCGATCCAGTGGCCACGCCCCGCGGATGCATGGGCTGCCAATACTGTGCTGGCAGACAACGCCCCAGGGAGAATCACTCTGGGCTGCACCACTTTCGTCGCTGAGCCGAACCGATGGGATCAGATGGTTGAGCGGCAGCGAGCGTCTGAAGATGATGGGCTTTGCCTCGGACTGGATGAGGCCAACCTTGCAGAAGCTTTCGCTAGCGGAAACGCCGTTGTGCCGCAAATTGCGGAGTGGATTGCGAGGAAGCTTGTGAGCGTTCTGTAGGAGCAACCTCGTACCGACCTCGTCGCGATCCTCCTTGAAAAATCGAACCGTTGCGCTTTGTGCCACTACATAGATAATAGGCACAAAGCCATCCCAGCGGGGAATGTAATGGAAGACGCTAAGTATCAAATATTCATCAGCTCAACCTTCCGAGACCTTGAGTCTGTAAGAAGTAAAATCACAGCAACTATTCTCAATCTTCACCACTTCCCTATTGGAATGGAAATGTTCAGCGCTGGAGATTCTGAACAATGGGAAATCATTACCGAAACCATTGACGTAAGTGACTATTATTTGTTGATAATTGGCCACCGCTATGGCAGCGTGACAGAGGAAGGAATTAGTTTCACTGAGAAAGAATTTGATTACGCGGTAGCAAAAGGCATACCGGTGCTATCTTTCATACGTGAGCGGGATATCCCGACATTGGCTGCAGAGCGAGAAAGTGATCCTGATATAAACGCCAGGCTTGAAGCTTTCATTGCTAAGGCCAAGAATAATAAAATGTGCGAGTTCTGGGGGACAACGGACGATCTTGCTACAAAAGTCGCGGTAGCACTACCCAAAACATTTAAGAGAATGCCCCGCCTCGGCTGGAAAAGAACCCAGGAAGATAACTCAAAGCAAATACTGGCAGAGTTAACACTGCTCAGTACAGAAAATCGTGATTTGAGACAGAAGCTTGCCTACTATGAGTCTCTAGCGAATGAGGCGCTTCCAGATTTAGTTGTTGAGGTCAATGAAGGTGTGGAGATTACCCTCGACGCAGTTGAGCATGACGCATCTACCGACTTAACGCTGCCCAAGCCTTTTAGCAAACAGTCACTGCACCACGTAGCAATGTCTCACGGAGTATTCCCCCAGCAAATTAGCGAAAGAGAGATCGAAGAATACAACTTAAGTCTACCGTCGGCAGAAGTGTTTGAAAAATACCTTCAAGATTTGTTGTTTCACAAATCATTGACCACATCCTCTTTGTCGCTGACTTTCAACATAAAAAATATCGGACTAGTCAAAGCTAGCGACATCAATATAACCATCAGCTTCCCGGACTTAGTCAAAATAGGTAAGGCCATCGATACGGCCAGATCTGAAGCGCCTGACTCGCCCGTACCGGTTTCACCAATTATTAAACACCAAAATATGATGCTTGGATCGGCAGCCGTTTTCAGCGCCTCGATATTAAAAAAGTATCGAAACCTCCCTTCTCTGCTTACACCTCCAGATCTAACAGACGTCAATATAAACAGATCTATCAGCACCAATAAAGATAATCAAATCAAGATATATCTCAGGTCGCTGCTGCACACACTAGACGTTTCAATCGGCGAGAACAAACTGATACTCATACCTATGAAAAAAGGTCAAGGCACAGTCGAAATAAAAATCATCTGTGAGCAATTCAAACAAGAGAAAACAATCAACATCCCCATTTCGGTTAAGTAACCCTTACCTATCAAACGATGCGGGCTTTGTAGGCAAAACAACTACAAACTCATCTAATGGTAGCGTTAGTTCATCCGTTGCACCCTGTGCAGTATCTCCACACTGCACAGGCTCACCCCATGGCCGATTACCTTCACGGTGTGCGGGTCCTCGAAATCAACGAGGGCACGCGACCGATTCGCACCGTTTCAACCGCTGTCGTCGGCATGGTCTGCACCGCCGATGATGCTGACCCCAAAGCCTTCCCCTTAGACACTCCTGTCCTGCTGACCAACATACAAGCAGCCATCGCGAAAGCGGGCACCAAGGGCACACTGGCGGCCAGCCTTCAGGCAATCGCCGACCAAACTAAGCCCATGACCATCGTCGTGCGCGTACAGGAAGGTGACGACGAAGCCGAAACCACCAGCGCGCTGATCGGTGGCACCTCTCCCACCGGTCAGTACACCGGTATGAAAGCGCTACTGGCCGCCAAGTCGCGCCTTGGGTTGGTGCCGCGCATCCTCGGTGTGCCAGGGCTGGACAGCCAGCCGGTAGCCGCCGCATTAGTCGCCCTAGCTCAACAGTTGCGCGCCTTCGCCTATGTCAGCGCATGGGGCTGCAAAACCAAAGAGGAAGCCGTTGCCTATCGCAAGAATTTCGGCGCTCGGGAAGCCATGTTGATCTGGCCAGAGTTTCAGAACTGGAGCACGGTCAGCAACTCCACTGTGGACGCCCCTGCCGTTGCGCGAGCGCTGGGCCTACGCGCCAAGATCGATCAGGAAACCGGCTGGCACAAAACCCTTTCTAACGTCGCGGTAAATGGCGTCACCGGCATCAGTGCCGATGTGTTCTGGGATCTGCAAAACCCCGCCACCGACGCCAACTACCTCAACGGTAACGAAGTCACGACGCTGATCAACGAAGGCGGCTTTCGCTTCTGGGGCAGCCGGACCTGTTCGGACGATCCGCTGTTTGCTTTCGAGAACTACACCCGCACCGCGCAAGTGTTGGCCGACACCATGGCCGAGGCGCACATGTGGGCCATGGACAAGCCCATGCATGCCTCACTGGTGCGGGACATCATCGAAGGCATCAACGCCAAGTTCCGCGAGCTGAAGGCCCAGGGCTACATCATCGACGGCCAATGCTGGTATCCGGATGACATCAACGACAAGGACACCCTCAAGGCCGGCAAGCTCTACCTGGACTATGACTACACCCCCGTCCCGCCGCTTGAAGACCTGACCTTGCGCCAGCGCATCACCGACCGCTACCTGGTGGACTTCGCCAGCCGCATCAACAGCTAACCGGAGCGCCAGACCATGGCTCTGCCACGCAAACTGAAAAACATGAACCTGTTCAACGACGGCAACGCTTACCTGGGCGTCGCCAAGACCGTCACCCTGCCCTCACTCGGCCGCAAGATGGAAAGCTATCGAGGCGGCGGCATGAACGGCCCGGTTAAGGCTGATCTGGGTTTCTCGGACGACGGTATCCAGCTGGAATGGAAAACCGGTGGGCTGGATCTGATTTCCCTACGCCAGTTTGGCGCGACCAAAGCCGCGGGCGTGCCTTTACGTTTCACCGGCTTTTTCCAGCAGGACGACACCGGCGAAGACAGCCAGGTCGAGATTGTGGTTCGCGGCCGGCACGAGACCATCGAAATGGGCGACGCCCAACCCGGCGAAGACACCGAGCACGGCATGACCACCACTTGCAGTTACTACAAGCTGACCGTGGACGGTGAGGAAATCATCGAAATCGATCTGCTCAACTTCATCGAAAAGGTTAACGGCGTGGACATGCTTGAAAAACAGCGCAGCGCCCTCGGCATCTGATAACCCTGAATCTGGAACAGCACCATGACAACCGAAGACACCGCAGCCATTCAAGACCCGGAAGACAACACCATCACCCTCGATACACCCGTGAAGCGTGGCAAAACCGAAATCGCACAGATCACCCTGCGCAAACCGAGCTCCGGAGAATTGCGCGGCATTCAACTGGCCGAGCTGATCCAGCTCGACGTGGCCAGCCTGATCAAAGTCATACCGCGCCTGAGTAACCCCGGCCTGACCGCCCCCGAAGTTGCCAACCTGGACCCGGCCGACCTGCTGGCCATCGGCGGCAAGGTCGTCGGTTTTTTGTTGCAGAAGTCGGCGAAGACGGACGCGTCCCTCGTTGCGTAGAAGACGCCATGGCCGATCTGGCCGTGGTTTTCCATTGGGCACCGGCTGACATGGACCAGCTGGGCCTGCAAGAACTGATGGACTGGCGCGAGCGGGCGCGGGTCAGGAGCGCCGGCGGAAATGGCTAACACTCTTCAACTGCGCGTGCTGCTCAATACGATCGACAAGGCAACCGCGCCGCTGCGTGGCGTACAGCGTCAATCCTCACAGACCGCGCAGGCACTCAAGGCAACCCGTGAGCGCCTGAAGCATCTTAACGATACCCAGAAACAAATCAGCGGCTTCAGCGAGCTGAAAAGAGGCCTGAGCGCCACAGGCACGGCACTGGATGCAGCCCGAATGCGCACCCAGCAGCTGGGCCAGGTCATCGCCCAAACCCAAAACCCGACCCGGGCAATGGCGCGCGAATTCGAGCAGGCCAAGCGCAACCTGCAGCAGCTCGCCGCGCAGGAAACCAGCCAGACGCAAAAGCTTCAGCAGATGCGCCACACACTGCAAGCGGCCGGTGTAAGCACCCGTGAACTGGGGCAACACGAACGACGGCTGCGGCAGGATATCTCCAGCACAAACACCCAGCTCGATACCCAGCGCAAGCGCCTGGAAACCTTGGCCCGCCAACAGCAACAGGCCACACGTGCGACTCAGGATTATCAGCGAACGCAACAGATGGCCGGCAGCATGGCGGGCAAAGGCGCAGCGGGTATGGCAGCTGGCGGAGCAGCGCTTTATGGCGGCGCGAAGATGCTGATGCCCGGTCTTGAGTTCGACGCCAGTATGAGCAATGTGCAGGCCGTGACGCGGCTGGACAAAGACTCTGACGACCTCAAAGGCCTGCGTAACCAGGCACGTGAACTGGGCAGTTCGACACAGTACACCGCAGGCCAAGCGGCAGATGCACAGGGCTATCTCGGCATGGCCGGGTTTGATCCCAAGGCGATAAAAGCCGCAATGCCTGGGATGTTGGATCTGGCCTCAGCGGGTGGCAGCGAGCTGGCAGAAACCGCCGACATTGCCTCAAATATCATGTCAGGCCTCGGCCTGGGCGCAGCCGAAATGGACAAGCTCGGTGATGTGTTGGTGGGTACGTTCACCCGCTCCAATACAAACCTGCGCATGCTTGGCGAAACCATGAAATACGCCGCGCCCATGGCTAAAACTTATGGCGTGGATCTGGAGACCGCTGCCGCCATGGCAGGCAAGCTCGGCGATGCGGGTTTGCAGGGCAGCATGGGCGGAACCGCGCTCAGCTCGATCATGAACCGGCTTGCCGCGCCGCCGAAAGCCGCAGAAAAGGCCCTCGAAAAGCTGAACATCAAAACCGCAGACGCCAACGGCAATCTGCGCGCCATGCCCGATATCCTCAAAGAGATTTACGACAAGACCAAAGGCATGGGTACCGCCGTGCGTGGCGGCTTGCTCAAGGACATTGCCGGTGAAGAAGCGGTAAAGGGCATGGCGCAGTTGGTCGAACAAGCAGGCAATGGCGAGCTGCAGAAGATGATTGCCACCCTGCGTGGGTCCCAGGGTGAGTCCGCTAAAACCGCCAAAGTCAAAATGGACAACCTCAAAGGTGACCTGAAGACTTTGACCAGTACCTGGGAAGATCTGGGCATTGAGCTTCAAGATCAACAGAACGGCACGATGCGCGGCTTGGTCCAGTCCTTCACAGACATCATCCGCAGCGTGAAGGCCTGGGCCACAGAAAACCCGGTGCTCGTTGCAGGGCTAGTCAAAGGTGCCGCCATCGTTGCCGCGTTGGCTGCCGGGGTCGGCGCGTTGGCCCTCACACTCGCCGGGATCTTCGGCCCGTTTTTGGTGCTGCGCCTGATGCTGGCTCAGGTTGGCATCCGCCTGCCCAGCCTGATCAGCCTGTTCTGGAATCTGGGTAAAAACGCCCTGCCCTTCGTGACCCAAGCCATCATGCTGCTCGGTCGCGCCTTGCTCATGAACCCCATCGGTTTGGCAATCACTGCCATCGGCACCGCCGCGTTTGTGATCTACCAGTATTGGGACAAGATCGTCCCTTACTTCCAAGGGATCTGGGCGGAAATCACCGCAGGATTTAACGGCGGGATCGGCGGCATCCTGGCGACGTTGGCCAACTTCTCCCCGCTGGGCTTGTTCTACAGCGCCTTCGCTGGAGTGCTGAGCTATTTCGGGATCGAGCTGCCAGGCAAATTTACGGATTTCGGTGGCATGCTGATTGATGGGCTGCTCTCTGGCATCACCGAAAAATATAACCTGGTCAAAGACAAGATCGGTGAAATCGCTGACGGCCTCACCGGCTGGTTTAAGGAAAAGCTCAGCATCCACAGCCCTTCTCGCGTTTTCGCCGAGTTGGGCGGCTTCACCATGGCCGGGCTGACCCAAGGCCTTGAAGACGGCGAGAACGGACCACTCAACGCCGTTGCCAGCCTGGGCAAACAACTCACCGCTGCTGGAGCGCTGACGCTCGGCGCAGCCGTTACTCCAGCGTTGGCCATCGATGACAGTCCACCGGTTGCCAGCGCCGGCACAGCTTCGTATTCCAGCAGCGACACCTACGAAATCAACATCCACGCGGCCCAGGGCATGGACCCGCAAGCCATCGCCCGCGCCGTGCGTGCGGAACTAGCACGCATCGAAAGCGAGAAATCAGCCCGCCGTCGCAGCAGCCTTCAGGACCTGGAGTAACCCCACATGATGCTTGCCTTGGGCATGTTCGTTTTCAGCCTTCACACCGCCGCGTACCAAGAGATGCAACGCCAAACCGATTGGCGGCACCCTAGCAGTAACCGGGTTGGGGCACAGCCTGCACGGCAATTCCTGGGCCGCGGCGAAGACGCCATCACCCTACCGGGCGTGATCCTGCCAGAACTGGCTGGGAGCGCACTTAGCCTCGACGCGTTACGCTTGATGGCAGACACCGGCAAAGCCTGGCCCATGGTCGAAGGCAGCGGCCGTATCTACGGGCTGTGGGTGATCGAGAGCATCAGCGAAACCAGGACTATGTTCTTTCGCGACGGCACGCCCCGCCGTATTGAATTCACCCTGAGCCTGAAACGCATCGATGACGGCCTGGTGGACATGCTCGGCACGGGAACCAGTACCGGCCTGAACATCGCCAGGAAGTTGCTGTGACAGGCGAAGCGCTGGATAAGGTCACTGGTTTTGTCCGAGACAGCGCCAACGAGATCCGTAACGGGTCCAGCCACCCTGCCCCGGCGTTCCGCATCACCGTGGACGGCAATGACATTGCCAAGCTCATCAGCCCGCGCCTGATCAGCCTCGACCTGACTGACAACCGAGGCATGGAAGCCGACCAGTTGAGCATCAGCCTCAGCGACCATGACGGCCTTCTCGCCATCCCGCCCCGTGGCGCAGTGATCCGGTTGTGGTTGGGCTGGAGTGATACCGGGTTAGTCGATAAAGGTACCTATACCGTCGACGAAACCCAACACAGCGGCGCGCCCGACGTGCTGAGCATCCGCGCTCGATCGGCAGACCTGCGCAAAGGCCTGAAGACCAAGCGCGAACGCAGCTGGAGCAACAGCACCGTGGGCGACGTGCTGGGGGATATCGCCATCGCCAACGACCTGACCGTCACCATTGCTGGCGAGCTGGACGGCTTGGCCGTGCTGCAGCTGGACCAGGCCAACGAGTCAGACGCTAACCTGCTGACCCGTCTGGGCGAAGA
>Ga0247810_10001374_pt1 | contig 15494 bp, 12 predicted proteins | sample UWRJL119311C1_FD_179918 | JGI IMG/M metagenome (GOLD analysis project Ga0247810, IMG submission 179918) | Plant litter microbial communities from Arlington Agricultural Research Station in Wisconsin, United States - UWRJ-L119-311C-1 | ecosystem: Environmental > Terrestrial > Plant litter >...
CCAAGGAAACCAACAATTTCTCCTTTTTGGATGGAGAAAGACACATTATCCAGTGCTTTTTGTGCACCATAACTTTTTGAAATATTACTGACCTCTATTGACATGTGAATACATTTTGGACAAAAGTAAGCAGAAAAAGTTTTTATAAGTGAATTATATTATAAGTTGCTGCTTAATTATTAAAATAGTTGTAGGAGATTTGGCAGCGCCATTACGGAAACTTCACTTCTAGTGGCGGAGATTATAAGGCAACTAATTTTGAGGTAGACTTTAGACAGTTATTTTCGGTAGGTATTCTAAAAACTTCTAACAGTCAAGTAAATTGATTATCATAAAAAAATGCAAAAAGTAAAAGATTTTGTCGAACCGTACACAATTTTTTTTACTTTAGCCAAATAACAAAAACGAAACCATGTTTAATAACAGTTTTTATTTTAGCAACTCATTTTATTTCTTCTGGAAAGAAGGACGGGATGGTTGTATTGTTATTTGATTGATTATTAATTCAAAATTATACACATAAATCCCGATGAAAGTCGGGATTTTTTTTTGCTTAAAATTATGGATATGAAAATTGCAATTCAGGGTATCAAAGGCTCATTTCACCATCAGGTTGCCCAGGAGTTCTTCCAGGCCAATCTTCCAATGGATGAGTGCATGTCGTTTGAAAGCCTTGTCAGAAGCTTGAAAGACAACGTCTCCGAAAAAGGTGTAATGGCACTGGAGAATTCCATTGCAGGTTCGATTATTCCCAATTATGCACTGATAGATAATAACGACCTGCATATTATAGGCGAACATTACCTGAATATCCATATGAACCTTATGGCGTTGCCTGGACAGGCAATAGAAGACATACGCGAAGTACACTCCCATCCCATAGCACTATTGCAATGTGCAGTTTTCTTTAACAAATATCCACATATTAAAATAGTAGAAAGTGGTGATACTGCCGAAACGGCCAGGAGAATACAGGACCAGAACCTCTTAGGAATAGGAGCAGTGGCAAGTCCTATCGCGGCAGAATTATACGGACTGAATATTCTCGCAGCCGGAATCCATACCGTAAAGAGCAATAAGACCCGTTTTGTAATCGTAAAAACACAAAATAAGGAAACGCCTAAAGAAGAAATCAATAAGGCTTCGGTTAAATTTGAACTTGACGATACTCCGGGAAGCCTGGCTACAGTGCTCAATGTAATGAACAACTGTAAGCTGAACCTAACCAAAATACAGTCAATGCCCATTATAGAAACGCCATTTCAATATTCTTTTTTCGTTGATGTTGTATTCGAAAAGTACAAGCACTATGAAAAAGCGAAGAAAATCTTAGAGCTAATGACAACGCACTTCAAAGTATTGGGTGAATATAAAAAAGGAATAGCATGATCACAACGGCAAACAGATTAAATACAGTAGAGGAATACTATTTCTCATCAAAGCTCAGAGAGGTGCGCGAGTTGATTGCGAAAGGCAGGCCTGTAATTAATATGGGAATTGGCAGCCCGGATTTAAAACCTTCAGCAGCAGTTGTGACAGCGATACAAAATGCTATGCTGGATGAAAGTGCCCACCAATATCAAAGCTATCAGGGATTACCTGAATTGCGTAAAGGTATGGCGGAGTTCTATCAGAAGCAGTTTAATGTAAGTGTCGATTTTACTACTGAGATCTTGCCGTTAATGGGATCTAAGGAAGGGATTATGCATATTTCGCTAGCATTCCTAAATGAAGGAGATAGTGTCCTGATCCCTAACCCAGGATACCCTACTTATGTTGCTGTAACAGAACTCGTAGGGGCCAAGGCTCTATATTATGACTTAAAGGAAGGCAATAACTGGGAACCTGATTTTGAAAAGCTGGAACAATTAGACCTTACTCGCGTAAAAATAATGTGGGTCAATTATCCAAACATGCCAACAGGAGCTGCCGGAAATAGTGAGCTGTTTGAAAAATTGGTAGCTTTTGCCAGGAAACATACTATATTGTTAGTCAATGATAATCCATATAGTTTTGTATTAAACGACAACCCCATGTCAATTTTACAAGTAGCCGGAGCAAGAGAGACAGCTTTGGAATTGAATTCATTGTCTAAAACGTTTAATATGTCGGGCTGGCGCGTCGGTATGGTGATCGGTAATGCAAAGTTGATTGATGCAGTGCTAAAAGTAAAAAGCAATATGGACAGTGGAATGTTCTACGGTATACAGAAAGGAGCAATCGAAGCATTAAAATCAGGTCAGGAATGGTTTGATGCACAGAACCTGATTTATAAAAGAAGACGGAAACTGGTATTTGAATTGGCCGACCTTTTAGATTGTACGTACGATAAGGATGCAGTTGGAATGTTTGTATGGGCAAAGTTGCCTGAGGGTATGGCTGATGCTGAAGAGTATGTTAACCAACTCTTATACGAAAAAGACCTTTTTATAACACCGGGGACTATTTTTGGTAGTAATGGCGCAGGATATATCCGATTTTCACTATGCCTCCCTGAAGAAAAAATTAAAGAAGTACTTGCAAGATTTAAATAGAAATAAAAATAATTAAGATAAAAAGATGGAAAATAATAAAGCAATGAGAACCTGGTTGGATGATTTTAATTTAACCCATCCGTTAGTCATCGCAGGTCCCTGCAGCGCAGAAACGGAAGAACAGGTTTTAAAAATCGCACACGAATTAAAGGATTCTGATGTTAGTATCTACAGGGCGGGAATCTGGAAGCCAAGAACCCGTCCCGGAGGATTTGAAGGTGTTGGGGCCATTGGATTAAAATGGTTACAAAAAGCCAAAGCAGAAACCGGTTTGCTAATGGCAACCGAAGTAGCCAACGCTGCACATGTAAAATTGGCGTTGGAACACGATATAGATGTATTGTGGATAGGTGCAAGGACTACAGTAAACCCATTTGCAGTTCAGGAAATTGCAGATGCACTGCAAAATACAGATAAAATTGTTTTAGTAAAAAACCCCGTAAACCCCGACCTTGCCTTATGGATCGGAGGAGTAGAGCGTCTGTATAATGCGGGAATAAAAAAATTAGGTGTGATACATCGTGGTTTTTCAACTTACGAAAAAACGAAATACAGGAATATTCCGGAATGGCAGATTGCTATCGAACTGCAAAGCCGTTTCCCAGACCTGCCACTTATTTGTGACCCTTCACATATTACAGGTAAAAGGGATATGATCCAGGAGGTGTCCCAACAGGCTTTGGATTTAAACTACGACGGACTTATTATTGAAACGCATACAGATCCCGACAATGCGTGGAGTGATGCTGCACAGCAAGTAACTCCTACAGTCTTAAAACAGATATTTGAAGACCTTCGAATCCGCAAGGAAACTACCGAAGAGCACGATTTTAATACAGATATGATCAAGTTACGTGCTAATATAGATATTGCCGATAGTAAATTGCTGGAGATTCTGGGACACAGAATGCAGGTAGCAGAAAAGATCGGTGCGCTAAAGAAAGAAAAGAATGTTGCTGTTTTGCAAAATAAGCGTTGGAATGAGATACTGGGCAGAATGATATTGGATGGAGAAGATAAAGGGTTAAGTGAAGAGTTTATTCTAAGGCTTTTTAAAGCAATCCATCAGGAAAGTATCAGCCATCAGGAAAAGATTATTAATGGATAGTGTTAATTTGGTTTTAATTGTTAATTTTGGCAAGAATTAACTTAAAAACAAAACAATAATGAAAAAAATTATTTTATTCCTGGCGTTAGTCCTCAACGCTGGTTTGATCAATGCGCAGTCAGATATCATTACAAAACACAGTGGAGAAATTGTAAAAGGTACAGTTACAAGAGTAGAAGAGTATACTGTCGTTTATAAATATGAAGGTGAAGATGCAGAAAATTCTATTGGAAAATATGCAATTGAAAAAATTGTTTACGGGAAAAGTGGAAGAGTTGAAAATGTGACTGATAAAATTGAAGTATCGTCTGATCAGGATTGGGAAAAAGTAGTTATCCTAGAAGAAAAATCTTATATCGCTGGACTTAAAAAAGGTGAAGAAGTAAGGGGTAAAACCGGAATGGTAAACTTTCAAACAGGAAACACAGGAGATAAAAAAGCAGAGAAGAAATTGAAGATGGCTGCAGCTGCAATTGGTTGCCCATTTATCCTGCTTACTTCTGATAAAACTACTGTAGGAGCAAGCTCTAATTCAATTGGAGGATCTCAGGCAATTAAAAAAGGGATTGGTTATAAATACTAATCACTTGCTTATTGATAATATAGCTGTCTGTTAATTCAGGCAGCTTTTTTTTATACCAATCTTAAATCTAAAATTGTAAATTTGCAGCATGACAGGAACCGTTTACAAATCTACAGGAAGTTGGTATACCGTGAAATCGGAGGAGGGGGGCTTTATGGAATGCCGGATGAAAGGCAAATTCCGTATGAAGGGGATTAAAAGCACCAATCCCATCGCTGTTGGAGATATAGTAGATTTCGAACTCGACCATACTTCTGATAAAGTTACCGGGACTATTTATAAAATACATACCCGTAAAAACTATATTGTACGGAAGTCGGTAAACTTATCGAAGCAACTTCATATCATTGCATCTAATATTGATCAGGTGTTCCTGCTCATCACAATCAATAACCCACCAACGACTACAAGTTTTATAGATAGGTTTCTTGTAACTGCTGAAGCCTATGGCATCGAAGCTATATTAGTTTTCAATAAGATCGATACTTTTGATGACGCTACTCTCGATGAACAGTTATTCCTACAACATGTTTACCAGGAAATTGGTTACAGATGCCTAAGGATTTCTTCTACAGAAAAAAAGGGAATCGATAAATTAAAGGAGATCATGTTAGGCAAGGTCAGCATGTTCTCTGGCCACTCAGGGGTAGGGAAGTCAACTTTAGTAAATGCAGTGGAACCAACCCTACACTTAAAAACTACCGAAATTTCAGAACAGAGCAAACAGGGACAGCACACTACTACCTTTGCTGAAATGTATGATCTCTCTTTTGATGCCAAAATAATAGATACCCCCGGAATCAAAGGCTTTGGAATTGTAGATATGCAAAAGGAAGAAATCAGTGGCTATTTTCCTGAATTCTTTAAGCTTCAGGACAAATGTAAATTCAATAACTGCCTTCATAAAGACGAACCTCATTGTGCTGTCAAAGAGGCATTGGACAAGGATCAAATTGCCTGGTCACGTTATAGAAGTTATCTGCAGATATTGGAAGGAGACGACGAGCATTATCGTACAGACATTCACAATGATGACCGTGTCGCCAGCGACGAATCAAGAAAACAATAATGAAAACGGTAATACAAAGAGTCTCATCGGCTTCAGTTACGATTGAAGGTGTCAAGGTAGCAGCTATCAATAAGGGCCTGTTAGTCCTGGTTGGAATTGTAAATGAGGACACGGTCGAAGATACCGATTGGCTTATCGGCAAAATAATAAACCTGCGTATTTTTGGAGATCAGGATGAGGTGATGAATCTGTCTGTAAAAGATGTTGATGGAGATATTATTGTAGTCAGCCAATTTACACTTCACGCAGCTACAAAAAAGGGCAATCGCCCATCATATATCAAAGCGGCAAAACCCGACATCGCTATTCCGTTATATGAAAATTTTATCAGTAAACTACAAATTGAATTCGGGAAGCAGGTAGACACGGGACAATTTGGGGCAGACATGAAAGTACAATTGCTTAATGATGGCCCGGTAACTATTATTATCGACAGTAAAAATAGGGAGTAAATGTTAATTATTTCTAAAAAATAGTTAATTTTGGCAAAACACGCCAATATGAAATCTATAACTTTATCCGCAGTATTCTTTTTATTCCTTCCTACAGTTCTCTTCTCTCAAACCGTTGACTTCTCCACATTATTTATTGACAAAGGGCTTTCTGAAAATTCCAATGCAATTGTACGCCTTAACCAGCAGGATATCGTAATTGCATCGCAAAGAAGCCTGAATGTAAAGACCAAGAGAATAGTTACCATCCTAAATGAACAAGGGCTTTCCGATATCAATGCCCAGGAATATTATAATTCCAGCCGTAGGATAAAAAAAATAGAAGCAACAATTTATAATGCTGCCGGTATTGAAATCAAATCATTCAAAAAAAGGGATTTTAAAGATGTAAGTGCTGGTGATGGCTTTTCTGTTTTTCAGGACAACCGGGTCATTTATCTCGACTATACCCCACTACAATACCCTTTTACGGTCCTCTTAGAAACAGAAATAGAAACTTCTAATACAGCCTTTATCCCACCCTGGTTTCCCGTAGATGGTTATTTTGTGAGTACACAAAAAGCGGTGCTTAACATTAGTTACCAAAAGAGCCTTGGATTTAAATATAAAGAGTCCAATTTTAAAGAAAGATATACTATAAAAAAAACAGAAACAGAAAACAGCTTGTCGTTCACTGCCGAAAACATTCATGCCCTAAAAGGCGAAGAAAGCAGCCCTAAATTCAATGATATTGCTCCTGTGGTTTATATGAAGGTTGAGAAGTTTAACCTTGAGGGTGTAGATGGAGAAGCTAAAACCTGGGAACAATGGGGGAAGTGGTATTATGACAGCATACTTACGGGTACTGATGAGCTTCCATTAGAAACTCAAAATAAGATTAAGCAATTAGTAGGCAATGAAAAAGATCCTGTTAAAATTGCAAAGATTGTATATCAGTTCGTTCAGGATAAAACCCGTTATGTAAGCATACAGGTTGGAATAGGCGGGTATAAGCCAATGCTGGCTAAAGATGTTGACAGGCTGGGTTATGGAGATTGTAAGGCACTATCGAACTATACCAGATCGTTGCTCAATGTGGTAGGTGTGCCTTCATACGATGTATTGATTTATGGAGGTAGCAACACCACCAGTTTTCAATCCGACTTTGTATCCCAGCAGGGTAATCATATGATCTTATGTGTACCGAATGGGGATAATTATATTTGGCTGGAATGCACCAACCAGAATAGTCCATTTGATTATCAGGGCACCTTTACAGATAATAGGGACGCATTGGTTATAAAGCCGGAGGGTGGAAAGATTGTCAGGACTAAAGTATCTGCCGATGCAGAGAACAGCCAGATAACTAATGGAAAGTACACTATAGCTCCCGATGGAAATTTGTCAGGTTCACTGGCGATGGTTTCTAGGGGTACCCAATATGATGCAGTATATGGCAATGAAAGGCTATCTGTAGATGAAAAAGAAAAATATTATAAGTCCTATTTTGACAATATCAATAATCTTAAACTGAATAAGATTACATATAAAAATAATCGTGAAGCAATTGAGTTCACACAAAATATAGAACTTTCGGCAGCCGGCTTTGCAGGTAATAATCCGTCCAAGCTAATGTTTGCGGTAAATGCGTTTAATGGCAATTCGGCAACCCCTAAAAGATACCGCAATCGGGAAAACCCGCTCGAACTTAAAAGGGGCTTTTATGATTATGACGAGATTACGATTACTACCCCTGCCGATTATGTTATCGAAGCCATTCCACAAAATACAGAGGTTACCAGTAAATATGGTGAATATAAAATAGAGATAGTAGATAACAAAAACAATACGCTTACCTATAAAAGGAAACTATTGATAAAAAGCGGACTTTACGAAAACAAGGAATACGAAGCCTATAGAGCTTTTAGGGAACAGGTTTCCAGAAACGACAACGCCAAAATAATATTAAACAAAAAAGTATAAACTGATGAAATTCCCGAAAATTATTGCTCTACTGCTATTTATAATGTCCTGCTCAATCGCCGAAGCACAAAAAATGGAACTTGGAAAAGTTACTATAGAAGAACTCCAGCAAAAAAGTTATCCTGCTGATTCATCTGCACCAGCGGCCATATTATTTAAAACTGGAGAAACGGTCTTTGAGTATTCAGAATCGAAAGGTTTTGTAATGAATACAAAAGTACAGGTTAAGATAAAAATATATAAGAAAGAAGGTTATGAATGGGCCAACCAAAAAGTCAGCTATTACCTGATCAACGATTCAAAAGAATCGGTTTCTTTTTCCAATGCCATTACATATAATCTCGCGGATGGAAAAATTGTAAAATCAAAACTTAAGAGTGATGGGGAATTTGATGAGAAAATCAACAAATACTGGGGCATAAAAAAGATAACGATGCCCAATGTAAAGGAAGGCTCGATAATTGAATTTGAATACCTGATAGTGTCTCCAAATTATGGCACACTGCCAGATTGGGATTTCCAGTCCTCCATACCTGTTGCATATTCTGAATTCAAGACTTATATACCGGAATATTTTATTTATAATCCAAGTATAAAGGGCTATATCTTTCCCAAAACTAGCGTCAGTAAACAGAACAAGTCAATTGTTTTAAATAGCAAGGAACGCAGTGGCATTCTGGTCTCCAAAACTACTTTCTCACAAGACAAGATAGATTATATGGAAACAAAGACAGTATATGTAGCGCAAAATCTTCCAGCCCTGAAGGAAGAAAGCTATGTTAATAATATAAATAACTATATATCTAGTATAGCGCATGAGCTTTCTATAGTCAAATTTCCAAATAGTGCTATAAAAACCTATTCGACAGATTGGGAAACAGTCACCAAAACAATTTACCTGAACGATGATTTCGGCAGCGAACTGAATAAAACCGGTTACTTTGAAGATGACATAACAAAGTTATTAGTGGGAGTGAATGCCCCTGAACAAAGGATAGCCGCTATCTTTAATTACGTAAAGGAAAATATCCGCTGGAATGATTTTACCGGATATTCTTGTAATGATGGTGTAAGGACTGCCTATAAAACTAAAACTGGAAATGTAGCAGAAATCAACCTGATGCTTACAGCCATGCTGCGATTTGCAGGAGTAACTGCCAATCCTGTTTTGCTTAGTACAAGATCAAACGGGATCTCATTATTCCCAAACCGAAATGCATTCAATTATGTGATAGCTGCTGTCGAAATTAAAGGAGGCCTGATTTTATTAGATGCCACTGATAAATATGCCGTTCCAAATATTTTGCCGTTAAGGGATTTGAACTGGTATGGAAGGTTGATCCGTAAGGACGGTACTTCAGCAGAGGTTAACCTAATGCCGGAAACACTTTCAAAGCAAACCATTAACATGTTGTACTCTGTCAGCAATACCGGTGAAGTTACCGGAAAGCTCAGAAGGCAAATAGGAGATCATGTGGCGCTTGCATTCAGGCAAAATCATTTAGGGACCAGTACTGAAAATTACCTTGAAGAGCTTGAAAATGAAAATAATAAAATAGAAATCAGCGATTATAAAAGAGAAAATGACACCGATTTGTCAAAACCAATCGTAGAAACGTATTCTTTTAAAAGCACCAATGATATAGAGGTTATAGGGGATAAGATTTACATTCTTCCTGAATTGTTTTTTAATATGTCAACTAATCCATTCAAACAGGAGAAAAGGGAGTACCCGGTAGATTTTGGTTATCCAACAGAAGTAAAATACAACATCAATATCGATGTACCCGCAGGTTATACAGTCGAAACATTGCCGGCTCCAATAAATCTTGTGACTGAAGATCAGTTAGGAGTGTTTAAATATGTAACTGCAATGGCGGGGAATAAAATACAGGTTTCTGCAACAACAACGATCAATAGTGCTATTGTCTCAACCCAATATTATGAGACATTAAAGAACTTCTTTCAAAAAATGATTGAGAAACACAATGAAAAAATAATATTAAAAAAGATATAGCCACATTGAGAAATATACTACGCCTACTTATAATCCTCACAATGTTTTGTGGTACTGCCTACAGCCAGAAATATGAACTGGGTAAGGTTTCCATAAAAGAGCTTCAGGAAAAAAGGCATGCTGCCGACACTGCCGCAGCCGCAGCAGTAATTTATAAAAAGGCTAAAACCTCTTTCAAGTTTACCGAAAAAGACGGTTTTGTTGCGGTCCATGACATCGAAATGAGGATAAAGATTTATAAAAAAGAAGGCTTAAGCCTTGCCAATTATGAAATTCCGTATTATGTGGGCTATGAAAACATAAACCAGGATAACCTTACTCTGTGGGAAGCCACAACTTATAATGCTGAGAATGGTAAAATAGAAAAGACTAAGCTAACTGGTTCAGGTACGTTTAAAGAAAAGGTAAACGAAAAATGGAAAGTGCTTACGTTTACGCTTCCAAACGTCAGGGTAGGTTCTGTACTCGAGTTTAAGTACTCTATTAGGACTGAAAATATAGAATCATTCCCTCTTTTTGAATTTCAAAGGGAAATACCTGTGAACTACGCTGAATACCGTACAGAAATTCCGGCTTATTATATTTATAAGCGATTGGTAAAAGGTTTTGTTGATATTAAATCGGACAGTAAGGTAGAAAGTGCAACCAGACGATGGATTGATGACAACCACAACCCACAGACCATCGATTATCTCGAAATCAACAGTACACATATCGCCAAGGATATTCCTGCAATTAAAAAAGAAGACTATGTGGATAATATCCAGAACTATACGTCTTCAATTGATTACGAACTCGAAGTATTGAAAAGAACTAATGAGCCTGATAAAAACATAGCGAAAACATGGGAAGGCGTAACCAAAAGTATTTATGATTATGCAGACTTTGGTAAGCAATTAAATACCCGCCAATACTTTGAAGGCGACCTTAAAACAATACTTAAGGGAACAGAATCCCAAGAGGAAAAGATAAATGCGATATTTAACTTTGTAAAGGCCAAAGTCAAGTGGAACAAAAAATTTGGGATTTATACAGATGTAGGTGTTAAAGAAGCATATCAGAATCGTGTTGGGAATGTTGCTGAAATCAATTTTATATTAATCTCGATGTTAAATTATTCGGAGCTAATAAGTTATCCGGTTTTGGTGAGTACCGTAAATAATGGTATCACGTCTTATCCGAACAAAACAGCCTTTAATTATATAGTAGCCTCAGTAGAAATGGGCGGTAAGCGTGTATTACTTGATGCTGCGGGTGAATATACTGCTCCGGGAATAGTGCCTGAATACGCTTTAAACTGGACCGGACGGCTTATTAGAGAGCATGGCGACTCTGAAGCAGTTGATATGGTTCCGGCAATAAGTTCGAAAAACACTATTACCGTCATGTCAGCTCTTGATGCGACAGGTAAAATTTCAGGTAAAGCAAGGATTATCAAAACGGATTACGAGGCTCTCGCATTTAGAAGGCAATTCGCAGGGCTTAACAGGGACATCTACCTGGAAAAGCTCGAAAATAAATACTACGGAATGCGGATTGCCAATTATGAGATTCAAAACGAAAAAAACAATACGGCTCCCATTCAGGAGACATTTGAATTTACTTCTGATAATGTTGCTGAAATTATAGGCGACAAAATGTATATCTATCCATTGTTGTTTTTTACCCAGACTAAAAACCCGTTTGTTCAGGATGAAAGGAAACTACCGGTGTTTTTTGGATATCCAAAACAAAATAAATACACATTGAACATAGATCTGCCCGAAGGATATACGGTAGAATCCATTCCTGCGCCTATTTCCATTACAACAGGAGAAGGAGTCGGATCGTTTAAGTTTAACATCCAGGCTTCAGGCAATAAGATACAGGTGCTGGTAACTTCAGAACTGAACAGGATGTTGGTTGCAGCCGAATTTTACTCGATTATAAAAGACTATTACAAAAAGATAATAGACAAACAAAACGAAAAAATAATACTTAAAAAAATATAATATGAATCTTAAGGATGCACAACTCGATGTGGATAACTGGATCAAAGAACACGGTGTCCGTTATTTTAATGAATTGACCAATATGGCACAGCTTACTGAGGAAGTAGGAGAAGTAGCCCGGATTATAGCACGCAGATATGGCGAGCAGTCTGAAAAGGAAAGCGATAAAAATAAAGACCTTGGTGAAGAATTGGCCGATGTGGTTTTTGTAGTATTATGCCTTGCCAATCAAACGGGAATTGACCTACAGTCGGCATTCGATAAGAAAATGGACCTAAAGTCCAACCGTGACCATGACCGTCACCATAATAATGAAAAACTAAAATAGTAGCAAGTCTCAAAAGTATTGCAGACTTTTGTGTCCTCTTTCAATAGTTACAAATGAAGTTATACTTACAACCACAGTTTATAATAGACCATACAGCGCTAAAAATCACGGGTAGTAAATCTGAAACCAACCGGCTTTTATTGCTGCAGGGACTATACCCCCAAATTCAACTTAGCAATACTTCAGTATCGGATGATTCAGAGGTAATGGCTAAAGCTATGGCATCTACAGCAGAGGTTATTGATATCCATCATGCCGGTACTGCCATGCGTTTCCTTACTGCTTATTTTGCAATCCAGGACCAAAGGGAAGTTACGCTGACTGGTTCGCCCAGGATGAAGGAACGCCCTATAAAAATTTTGGTCGATGCATTAAGGCAATTGGGTGCCGAAATCGAATATTTGGAAAATGACGGTTTCCCACCTATAAAAATTAAGGGTAAGCAACTTGCCAATAATAAAGTAGCACTACAGGCTAATGTAAGCAGCCAGTATATTTCTGCTTTATTACTGATCGCATCAAAACTAGAAAATGGTCTGGAGCTTACCCTTGAGGGTGAAATTACCTCTATACCGTATATAAAAATGACACTGTCGCTATTGACGGAAATAGGTGTAGAAACTGAGTTTACTGGAAACCGGATCAGTGTCAGGCCCAATAAGGCAAATCAGGCACCGATAACTATAACTGTAGAATCAGATTGGTCATCGGCTTCCTACTTTTATTCTATAATAGCCTTAGCGGAAGAAGGTACTGAATTGACTCTCTCCAGTTACCGGCAAAATAGTTTACAGGGCGACAGTGCGCTCGCAGCAATTTATAGCGAACTGGGAGTAGATACTATCTTCACAGTAAATAGTATAACACTCAAAAAAAGAAAAGTACAACTTTTGACAGTTAAATTCGACCTAAACCAAACGCCTGATATTGCCCAGACTATAGCCGTCTCGTGTTTTGCATTAGGAATTAGCTGTGAGCTAACAGGTCTCCATACCTTAAAGATAAAAGAAACCGATAGGCTTGAAGCTATGTACATCGAACTTTCCAAACTGGGAGCAGCTATAACAGTTACCAATGACAGCCTAGTACTAAAGCCATCCCCAATTATAAATCCGGATGTGGAGATTGCAACTTATAACGACCACCGAATGGCAATGGCATTTGCACCGCTCTCAATCAAAGTGCCTATCAAAATCCAAAATGCGGAAGTGGTTTCCAAGTCCTATCCAACCTTTTGGAAAGACCTGGAGACTCTTGGCTTTGCCATCTCGGAAATTGATTAATAACACAGCTGCATCAGGATAGTTACATCTTTGATTTGTCTTCACTCTGAATATTCCATAATCTTTAGGTTCGATCTGGCCTATTAAAATCAATCAAAGTTTCGGTTGGATCCCAATCTTGCCAATACAGTCTTAATTCCGATAGCTTAAAATTAATAAATAAAATAGCTCATTTCCTATATATAACAAGCACCTACACACATATAAGCGATAGACAAAAGCGGTTTAAAATAAATAAACGCCAAAACACTTGACAACGCCTATCCCACAATCGTATATTTGCACCCTAAATAAAGATATTACATGAAATTATCACATTTTCAGTTTAATTTACCTAAAGAACTTCTTGCAGAATTTCCGGCCGAAAACAGAGACGAATCCCGTCTAATGGTAATCAACCGTAAAGAAAAGACTATAGAACACAAAATGTTTAAAGACGTTATCGATTATTTTGATGAAGGTGACGTACTTATATTGAATAATACCAAAGTTTTTCCTGCCCGTCTATACGGAAACAAAGAAAAAACAGGAGCAAGAATTGAAGTGTTTTTACTACGCGAATTGAATGCAGAACAAAGATTATGGGATGTATTAGTAGATCCTGCCCGTAAAATAAGGATTGGTAACAAACTGTATTTTGGTGATGATGATTCATTGGTTGCTGAGGTAATTGATAATACCACCTCCCGTGGAAGAACATTGAGGTTCTTGTATGATGGTTCTTATGAAGAATTCAGAAACAAATTGACAGAACTGGGAGAAACCCCAATTCCTAAATATATCAACCGTGAGGTAACTCCGGAAGATGCCGACCGTTACCAGACAATCTATGCAAAAGAAGAAGGAGCAGTAGCAGCGCCAACCGCTGGGCTACACTTTTCCAAACATCTGTTGAAAAGGTTAGAGATTAAAGGGGTAAAATTTGCTGAAGTAACACTTCACGTAGGGCTTGGAACCTTTAATCCGGTTGAGGTAGAAGATCTTTCAAAACACAAAATGGATTCTGAGGAATTAAAGATCACTCAGGAAGCCTGTGATATAGTAAACGATGCCAAAGTCAAAAAACAGAGGATATGTGCTGTTGGAACCACTTCTATGCGTGCGATAGAGAGTTCTGTTTCTTCAGCCAGGACATTAAACCCATTTGACGGCTGGACTAACAAGTTTATCTTCCCTCCACATGATTTTAGTATTGCAGACTGTATGATCACTAATTTCCATACGCCAAAATCAACATTGCTAATGATGATTTCTGCATTTACAGGTCACGATCTTATGAAAAAAGCATACGAAGAAGCAATCAAGGAAGGATATAAATTCTATTCTTACGGAGATGCAATGTTGATTATCTAAACATTCGGAATAATCTCAAAAACATATCTTTAAAAGGGGCTGTCTAAATTCTTAGACAGCCCCTTTTTTTGTCCAAAACCCAATGCTTCCATCTGGATCATACCTGTAAAATAGTTCCCTTTTATTCGGGGTGTTACCGTAGTGAGTCCGTAGTGAGTCCGTAATGCTACCGTAAAAAGTGTTATTTTTACGGACTCACTACGGAAACACTATAGATTTATTACTCATTCATATGCAGGATGATCCGAATGATTTCAAATTGATCGCTATCCCGCATTCGAGAGGACGAAACTCATCGGAATTATAAGCTTTGGGGCAGCTAATAGCTAAGCGCGACTATGTGTGCTATTTTTATAATTTATCATAAAATAGTAACAGAAGTGAAATAACTAAACGCTGAGAGCTGCGAACTGAACACTTTTTGCTATTTTTACGCCCAAACCAACAATCATGACTTTTCAAAATACACGCGAATTTGCAAAACAGCTTGATGCTGAAGACCAATTGTCAAAATATAGGGAGGAGTTTCATTTCCCTAAAGTAAACGGAAAACAGGTAATTTATTTTACAGGAAATTCTTTAGGGCTTCAGCCAAAAAGGACCAAAGCCTATGTGGATGAGGTAATGAAAGATTGGGCAGAGTTAGCTGTAGAAGGTCATTTTTACGCAGAAAAGCCATGGTGGGACTACCATGAAAGATTTGCCGAACCCCTAAGCAAAATTGTAGGCGCCAAGCCCAGCGAAGTAACCGTAATGAATACATTAACGGTAAACCTTAACCTGTTGATGGTTTCCTTTTACCGTCCGGTACCTA
>Ga0247810_10001377_pt1 | contig 15482 bp, 6 predicted proteins | sample UWRJL119311C1_FD_179918 | JGI IMG/M metagenome (GOLD analysis project Ga0247810, IMG submission 179918) | Plant litter microbial communities from Arlington Agricultural Research Station in Wisconsin, United States - UWRJ-L119-311C-1 | ecosystem: Environmental > Terrestrial > Plant litter >...
TTAGGATACTTCTTTTTTTAACTAAACAATTAACGAGCAGGAATTAAGGAAGCCATCTAACATCGCCAACTTTGTTGTTAACAATTGGAGAGTTTGAATCTTTGATTGTTAAATCTCCTGCTGTAGGGTTCACAAACAGATCTTGTGCGCTTTTACCTAATGCCGTTCCCTGAATACTGGTTGGGCCAAGTAAATAATCTGTAGTGGTGTAATTATTACTATATTCTGTAGTCGTATTTGCTGCAATTGCCTGAATAACTTTTCCGCAGGCCGAAGCTAGTAATACATTCTTAAAAATAAATGTTGATCCTACGGCATTAGGGATATTGATTAATGAACGATTATAAGCATAATCATAAATCGATATATTTTCATATTTCAGATAAATTGGATATGCTGATGTACCGTAATCAAATAAGTTTTTAAAGTTTCGGTTTTTATCAGTCGTTTGATAGTAATCTCTCATAAAGGTACAGTTGAAGAAAATGGCACTTTTTACATTATCTGCTCCGGCAGAACCAAAGACAAATGTACCGTAAGGCCCTGTGTGACCACCTACTTCATCAAAAGTACAATACTTCATGTCCAGGCTTCCTATTTCTTTGTACTTTCCGCCTCCCTGATGTCTCCAGAAACCACGTTTGAAATGATTAAATACACAGTTATAGAAGTTAATCTCTCCAATTGTCCATGAATTTCCACTATTAAAGAAGTAACTGGCATCAATTGTCTGATAAAAACGAATATTTTCAAACGCCAATGATGTTAAAAGTGATCCTTCTGCAATATTCCAGTTTCCGTTCATTTCAATTTGAGGCATTGCTCCCTCTGTACCACCCGTAAGTTTAAAACCTTTTGAAATAGTAAATGGCGTAATTTTAAATAACGAACCAGCTTCAAGGAAATATTCTGTTCCTTCCGGAATGGCAGCGTCGTCATTATTAGTTCTCAACAGTAAATCTAAATCATCCCCTTTCATAACCAAAATTTGCCCTGGTGAAGGTCCTGCCGAACGAAAACTTACCTGATTATACGGTTTGTCATAAATACGCGGCTTATTATTGTCATATACATTTACATTGTAGGCTGTACTTTTTTCCAGACCTTCAATTTTAGCTTGACCAGTAGCTTTTTCTGTATCTGTAAGCTTGCGCCCGATAGCCGCAATTTCTTTAGACTGTGCCGGTGCGACAGAAATACTATCTACCGGATTAGCCGCATCGATTATCCAGCTTACGGTTACTTCAGTTTCAGTAATATTTACATTTTCAACTGGTTTTAATATTTGAGCGTACTCCGGACGATCTTCTGTCAAAGCATTTGTATAACTCCATTGCGAATTAAATTTTTCATTCTCGCTATTAGCGCGAACCCTGATATAGAACTGTGTTTTATACGGAATATCATCCATAAAAATCTGCGTATCTGTTGTAGTATATGATTTGAACAGACTGGAGTAGTAATTGTCTAAATGCAATTCTACCGTATAGGAAACAGCATCATTTACTTTGTACCATACTACTGCAATAGAATTACTTTCAACCACAGGCGCAGTAAGTACAAACTTGGGCTGAAACAAATCTCCAACCTTTGCATAAGCAAATTCGTCTTGCTGGCAAGAGTTGAACATTCCTCCAAGCAAAATCATGCTGAAGAATGCTAAAATATAAATTACTCTTTTTGAATTTTTCATATATAATTCAATTTAATAGTTAAAACCATAATAATTCTGAATAGCTCCACGATGATCCGAAATCACTTTCGACGGGTAAGGACATAAATAACGTAATGGGTCATTAGGGGATTTACTGGTGGCATTGTTGAAGTTTATGAAACCTCTAAAACTCCATTTTATATCATTTCTTGGTTCATAAGATGCTGTCTCATTATTTAAAGCATACCAACTTCTTGCAAATGCCAATTCTGTGTAGCCCCCTGCTGGTGTAGCTTGCAAGATTTCATCGATTCCTTTGATATCTAAAATTGTTTTGCCTGCATTATTAGGAGATGGAATGTTTTTCCAGTAAATACTTCCAGGAACCTGATCTATACCGGGAACATAAGCTCCATTTGCTACTTTTCCCCAATTAACAAATTTGTTGTATTGATTGTAAATTACTTCACTATATTTATTCCAACGGGCTAAGTCAAACTTACGCTTGCTTTCACCGCCAAACTCCCATGCACGCTCATCCATAATGGCCTGAAAAAATAAATCAGGGTTTGATTTGGAAGAAACATAACTATCTACTTTTGCTGGCCAGTCTGCCTGGCTGAATGCTCTGCGACGTACTCGTTTTAAACATTCCTGAGCATCCTGACGAGGACCAAAACGTTCATTTACAGCTTCTGCATACATCAACAATACATCAGCAAATCGCATCCATGAGTAGTTAATACCTGTTCCTTTTTGACTTGCACTTCCCATTGGAGAGGTGTAGAGTTTTGACCATTTTGCAACAGCCAGCTTAGCTAAGTCCAAACGAATTACCTGATTCAGATTTGCGTCAAACGAATAAGGTCCGCAGGTAATATCACGTCTCAAATCTTTGTTATCAAACGAGTATAAGTACGTTCCTGCTAAACTAACACTTCCGGAAGCACTACCGTAAGAATGGTTTCCTTCCACAATCGGGATACCAACAACATAACCATATTCACCTGAGACACCTCTTAATAATGGCAATGAAAATATAACGTCATCATTAACCGGTGTTACCCAATTATTTTGTCCAATCCAAAAATTAACATAACTTAATTTCAGATCATGTTGTCCTTCATTAATTACTTTTCCTAAATATTCGATTGCAATATCATAATACAATTCATGATTTTCTCCACGTACCATGTGTCCAATACTAGCAGCATCACTATCAGGGCGTAAAGTCCATCCTCCTCGTGTAAGTGCAAGTAAACCTATCAAACCCTGATTGAAGCTTCTTGATGCGCGCTCAGGACCATAATCCAGTGCACTTGCATATTGCATTAACGGTTCTGCCGACTTTAAATCATCTATTAGAAATTCCAAAATTTTGTTTCTATCCGTAACTCCTACCCTAAAATCCTCATCACCGGTTGATGATGTAGTACGAAACACAACATCTCCCCAAATGCGGATCATATCTAAATATACCATTGCACGGATTGTTTTAACCTCTCCATACATCTGTGTAATGTTCGAAGGCTCTGTTTTACTGGCATTTTTGTAAACATCTGAACCTTCAATTCCCTGAATAACATCATTGGCGTTATTGATAATCTTGTACATGGCATTCCAGGTAGAATTCAAAGTTGTCCAATAAGGTTTTGGTTCGAAACAGGCAATGTCAGAACCATTCACATTTACTGTATTAGTACTAACCCCCGCCATCTCTACATCAGTATTCGGATTAAAAACAAAAGCAAGTCTGTTTGAATAGGCGTCATCTGTCAGCATGAGCGTATAAACACCCGCAACAGCTGATTTTATTTCACTTTCTGAACTAAAAACTTCAGCCTCGGTAAAACCGGTTGCCGGATGTACGTCTAAATAGTCATCGCAACCTGTAAAACACAGTCCGAAACTAAATAGCATACTTAATAATATCTTTTTATTCATGATTTTAAGATTTAATATAATTAAAATGATAACTGAGCTCCCAAAGTGTAATTTCTTGTTCTAGGATACGCATTATAATCAACGTTAGGTGTCAATCCTTTTGAAAGGTTGACTTCAGGATCATAACCTGAGTAATTCGTCCATACAAATAAATTAGTACCTGTAACATACAGACGAACTCTGTTAAATATCAATTTTTGGGTAATATTTAATGGAATAGTATATCCTAATGAAAGTGTATTCAATCGTAAAAAAGAACCTTTTTCAACTGCATAAGATGAAGCAATAGGACGACCAATTGAAGTTGGATTCCACATGGTGGCATCTTTATTAAAGTCGGCCAAAAGTGCTGGTGAGTAACGCAAATCGTTCCCCATATCATCAAAATTTCTCCAACGGTTTTCCAGCGATACTTCCATCCCTAAATTATTTTGGTTATTTTGATACCAGGAAGTCATCATCACTTTGTTTGCGTTGAAAACATCAAATCCATACACAAAATTGAAAAAAGTAGATAAATCAAAGTTTTTCCATACTGCATTCAATCCAAAACCTCCTGAATATTTTGGGTTAGTATCCCCAATAACTTTTCTGTCGTTCGCACCAATTACATACGTGTTTGAATCGGATTCATCAACAGGCGTTAATTTTTTAAATTTAGCATTACCAGGTCGCGGATCGCCTGACAGGTTTTTGGAGTTTGCCACACCCTCTTTCAGTTTCCATGTTCTGGTTAACGGATCAAATGAATCGAAATCATCCATGGTATACATTCCATCATTTACAAAACCGTAAATCAAACCTTTTGCACCGCCTACATAAGCACGATAATCATCATCATTTAATAATTGTGTTCCTGCCCATCCTGAACTAAGAATCCATTCATTCTCTCCACTTGAAAGTGCATCAATTTTATTCTTATTATATCCAATATTGAAATTTACATCCAGGTGAAAATCTTTTTGCTGCACCACATTGGCATTAATGGCAAATTCAATTCCTTTATTAGATGTCTGCCCCACATTGGTCATGATTTTACTAAAACCTGATGATCCCGGAATATCAGAAGGCACTAACAAATCTTTTACTGTGTTTTGGTAAATTTCGACATTACCAGTAATTCTTTCTTTAAAAAAACCAAAATCAACACCAAAATTTGCCGTATAAGTTGTTTCCCATTTCACATTAGGATTATTTAAATACGCCACCTTACCATCAGGATTATAAAAATTATAGTAGTAATGGCTAGTTTCTCCCCAACCTACTGACCTGTTTTGTGAAACACCATAATATTTAGCATACAAATCGCCATCAATTCGGTCATTACCTGAAACTCCATAACTTAAACGTAATTTTAAATTTGAAATAGTTGTGCTCTCTTTTAAGAATTTTTCATTTGACATTCTCCAGGCAAACGCTGCAGCCGGAAACATTCCCCAGCGATTATCCGGGCCAAACTTTGTCGAACCATCCGCACGAATCGTAAATGTTGCCAGATATCGATCATCAAAACCATAGTTTACACGACCGAAGAAAGATGAAATTTTATTAGGTGAACCTTCTTTTGATTCATTATTAAACCCTTTCCCCAAGGCAAGATTATCCAATGCTTTTTCTGCAGTTATATTTGCAGGAAAATAACCAGTATAATAAGTCTTACTTGCATTCCTCTGATCCTTCATTTCCTGCCCCACCATAACCTGAAAATCGTGAAGTGTATTGATTTTAAAATTATAATTCAGTACATTATTTAATTGTGTTCTTGGGCTTTGAGTCATTTGCCATCCTACTACCGGCAATCCTCCATTTTCATTGGCCCTACCAGTTTCCAGCCCCCAAAAGCGTCCGTCTTCTTCATATTGGTATTCAAAACCGAATGAGCTGCGAAGACTCAATCCTTTCATTATATTCCACGTTAAGGCTCCAACTGTATTAAATGTACGTTTGATACGGTTACGATAATTTCTTTCTGCTTGTTGTATTGGATTAAAACGTCTGACAGGCTGATAATCTTCAGGATCAAAATAAGTTTCATCTTCAGGCAATGTCATATAATCCTGTAACCCAAGTGTAGGTGCCTGACGTATTGCATCAAGCAAACTCACTCCCTCAGTACCTGATCCCTCAATTGTTTGATTTATAAAACGGGATTGGAATTCAAAAGTAAATTTATCAGACAATTTCGTATTAAGGGTTAGGTTCATATTGGTTTGCTTTAAACCGGTTCCTATTAATACCCCAGGCTGATCCTGATTGGTTACAGCAAACTTAAATTTAGTTTTTTCGTTACCGCCATTCATACTAAAGTCCAGGTACTTGGTAATTGGATTGCTTCCAAAAATCTCGTCCTGCCAGTCTGTTCCTTTATCTCCTTTATAGATATACATTTCATTGGCTTGCCCATAACGATTGAAAAATGCAGTTGGATTTGAGCTTTTTTGTTTTTCGAACTCATATTGCATTGTAACATATTCATACGGATCCATTACATCCAGATGGTTCGCTAAGGTTTTTATTTGCATGTAACTGTTGATATTCACAGAAACCTTTCCTACTTTAGGGCTTTTAGTAGTTACTAAAATAACTCCATTAGCACCACGGGCGCCATATATAGCAGTGGATGCGGCATCTTTTAGTACCTCTACAGATTCTATATCCGTTGGCGGAATATCATTTAGAGTTGAAACTTCAAATCCGTCAACCAAAATTAAAGGTGAATTGTCCTGCGTAATAGAACCTCCACCACGAATTCGAATCATAATTTCAGAACCCGGAGAACCATCAGCTGAAGTAATCTGAACACCCGGTAATCTACCTACCAATGCTTCAGCTACAGAACTGGTTGGAACCTTTTCTAATACAGTCCCTTTTATACTGGAAACTGCACCGGTAAGGTTTCCACGTTTTTGTGTACCATAACCAATTACTACTACTTCATTCAATTCACTGGTCGATTCTCTCATCTCGATGTCAATTCCTGATGTACGACCGTTTAACGGTACGGTAATATCTTCCAGACCAATAAACTTAACCACCAAAACAGTCGTTTTAGGGTTGATTACCTTGATAGAAAATTTTCCGTCAAAATCACTGGTAGTATTTACTTTCTCATTTTTTACAATAATTGTTGCGCCTGGAATCGAGCCCATTTTATCTCTCACAACTCCCGTCACAGTTATTTCCTGAGCATAACCGCTAATCGTCAGGAACAAGACGATTAATGTGCTCATGATATGTTTTTTTATCATAACTATTATATTTTATTTAGATTTAGATCTATTTTTTTAAATCTGTTCATCATTGGATTTTATTTATTTAACCTGTACAACTCCATTAATGGTTACTACGTAATCTTTAATAATGGGTGTATCCGCATCATTCAGGTTAAAATCGACATTAGTAACTCCATTTCCTAAAATTGGAAAAGAGCCTTCAAATTCTTTTGTTTTTACCACAACTAAATCCGCAGTCATAAATTCTATACGAACAGTAACATTATTTGCTGTTTCATCTGTTTGAAATACAATAAAATCGTCTAAGTAATTTACTCCACCTGTGGTCGTTTTCTTAGATCTGGAAACCGACATATCTCCTTTCACAAACGTTTCATCTGAGACTTTGTATCCAGTACGCTTTACAGAAACTGTAGTTTTTATCACAGAATAACTTGGATCTGCTACGATGTCTTTTGACTTCAAACGCAGTATACCCGATCTGGCAAGAATGTTCAAGGTGAGTTTTTCCTCGAAAGGTGATGCGTAAGGCACAACAGCCGATAATTTTACTGCTTGATCAGCATTGATGGCTTGCGGAACTACAAAATCATTTAGGTTAACAGGTAAAGGCACCATTTCTGCCGGAATATCGGTTGCAATAAACTTGTAACTTCCTTTTTCAAGTGCAAAACGGTAAAGCGAACTGTAGTTCCCAAAATATTCACCGTTATCTTTATAAACGAAAATAGGTCTAGTTGCAATACCTACATTTATATTCCATGGATTACCATTTAGCTGAAGTGCATAATCTCTCACAACAGAGGGCTCATATTTCATTTCATCACTAGAGCAGGAAGTCATCATAAAAAGAAGCACACCTACTCCGATTATTAGTTTTTTTATGTTTTTCATATCATATTATTTAAATTGAAAATTTATTTTATTGTCCAGTAAATGTTTGCCTATAGGAGACTGCAGATTTGCCAGTTAATAATAGAATGAAAGTGCTGGTTTGTTTCATAAGCTTGGTTTATTTTAGTTAGTTAAGAATTAGTTAAAAACTTTAGGTTATGGGGCAAAACTATTGATAGTGAATCGTAATGTGGTGGAAATATTGCTTTTCGAAGAGGGTGAAATCACTAATTTGAGTAAGAATAATTAATAAATAGGCAATTAATTAGGATATTTTTTACATTGTGTGAAAAAATAGCTGTAAATAAAAATGGAATTAAATTATATTTAACTCAAAATTAAGCTTGAAGTATTTTTAAATTCGAAAAAAGTTCTTCCTGTCATTAAGCAAATGCTAATAATGAGGCACATCTAATTTGGAATTAAACAATAGTCAAAAAAAAACTCAGCACTGTAAAGTGCTGAGTTGTCAAGTGCCTAATTTTAGAGACCTCTCAAGAAAAATAAAATATGGTTTAACGAAACTGTCTTCGATATTCTGCAGGAGTATAATTAAACTTTGTCCTGAAGCATTTTCCAAAATATTTCAGGTCATTAAAACCAACTTCAAAACAAATTTCTTTTATAAGTAAATCTTCATTTTTAATAAGTTCGGCTGCCTCACTCAATCGCATATCCCGAATAAATACAACTGGTGAAACTCCTGTAATACTTTTAAGTTTATTAAAAAAACTGGCGCGGGACATACACATTAATCTACCTAATTCATCAACAGAAAAATCAGATTTAGACATATTTTCCTTTACCAATTTAATTACATCAAACATAAACTTATGATCCTTATTAGAAATTTGCAAAGGTTCTTCTTCTGAAATTTCAGTCATATTACCTGTCGAATACAAATTCTGAAGGCGTACTCGCTGCTCTAAAACATTCTTAACCCTGGCCTGTAAAAAACTCACATTAAATGGTTTTGTTATATAGTCATCTGCACCATACTCCATTCCCTCTAACTTACTTTCAATGGCTGTTTTAGCACTAAGTAAAATCACCGGAATGTGACTTGTTGCAAAATTATTCCGAATCAATTTAAGCATTTCTATACCATCCATGTGAGGCATCATGATGTCGCTGATGATAAAATCAGGAGATAATTCTGCGGCTTTTAAATTTCCTTCAAGACCGTTTTCTGCTACATAAATAGTGTACTCCTTTTCTAATACAGAAACGATAAATGCTCTCAACTCCGGATCATCTTCTACAATTAACCCTACCGGTAATTCTTTTTCTACTTCTTCAAATGGTATAAGGTCCGGCTCGGGTTCAAATCTTACATCGTTCACTAATTCTGCTTCATCTTCTTCAAATAAAATATCCACATCTTCAGTAAAATGCTTATATCCTTTTAAGAAACTAATTTGAAAACTGCTTCCTTTACCTGGCGTACTGTCAACAAAAACGGCTGCGCTATGCTTATCTGCTAAATCCTTCACAATAGAGAGACCTATTCCGGTACTTGGATTAAATGGATTCTCGTTGTAGTTTGAAAAACGTATAAACAATCGCTTTTGAAGTATTGGACTAATACCCGGACCATTATCACTAACTTTCAAAATAACGTGCTTTTCAGACTCCTCTAGTTCTACCTGAACCGTGTCTCCTTTATGACAATATTTAAAAGCATTTGAAAGCAGATTTACCAGAATTTTATCAAGGCTGTCCGGATCAGCCCATACATTTGGTTTTGAAGCATGGTTATTTACTTTCAACTCTATATGGCGCTGAAGGCTCATTTCTCTGAAGTTTTCACATACTTGAGTCGCAAAATCAGCTAAGTTTACTTCGCTAACAACCAGTTTTCTGTCCTGAATTCTTCTTAAATCTAAAATTTGATTAACCAGATTCAACAATTTATTACTATTTTTTTCAATAATGCGAAGCTGTCCTTTTACAGAATCTTTAATATCGTTATCGGTAAGCATTACTTCCAAAGGTGCCGTGATCATGGTAAGCGGTGTCCTGATTTCGTGCGAAATATCAGTAAAGAATTTTAATTTTAATTCTCCCATTTGTTTCTGCAATTTCACATCACTTCGTAGTTTTAATATGGTCAGGACTGCGCGATTAACAACTAAAAATAAACCAACAGCCAATAACAGATAACAGAAGTATGCGAAGTGGGTTCCCCAAATAGAAGGACGAATAGTGATTTCAATTCGTCTTTCATTATCTGCCCATAGATTGTGACCATTTGTAGAGGAAACAATAAGCGTATATTTTCCACGGTCTAAATTCGTATAATTAATAGATTGTCCGCCTTTAAGGTAATTCCATTGTTTGTCAACACCTTCCAGTTTGTAACGATACACAATATTCTCGCTTTTTATATAATCTAAAGCTGAAATTTGAACCCTGAAAAAATTCTGATCGTGCTGCAGTGTAACTTCTCTAATTAAATCAGGATTTCCCGGAGTTTCAGGATTGATTTCGTGTAACTGTTGATCATTAACTGAAAATCCGGATATCGCCAAATAGGGTTTAAACTGGAAAGGTTTAATGGCTTCTGGCTTGAAATAAAGTGCTCCGTCTGAATACCCTACAACAATTTCGCCATTCGGAAGTCGGCATTTTGTGGCTTCTGAAAATATTTCGGTACCAATAATCGATTTCAGTTCGGGAAATGTTTCGGCACTATTTTTTTTGGGATCAAAACGAACCACCTGATTGTCACTCATCAACCAAATTTTACCTAATTTGTCTTCTTCTAATGCCACAACACCTTCAATTGGGAAAGCCATGTTTTTGTTCCAGATAGGTTTGACTTTTAACTGGCCTTGCTTGTCTAAATCTGCTAAAATTAAGCCTTTTCCATTGGTAGCCAATGCTAACCGGTTATCAGACGTTATCAGAACATCTAAAATATCATTACCTGAAACCTGTGAAAATTCTTTAAATTTTATTTTATCCGGAGATTTATTTTCTGCAGAAAAAGAGAACAATTTATAAGAGGAGATAAAAAACAATTCATGTTGTTTGTTTTCCACTATTGAGCGAACCTTATCAGCGTTTTTTATGGGATAGTTCTTAAGCTCGTTCTTATGATTAATAAAACGAATTCCACTGTTTGACTGACGAATCAGATTTATCCCTCCACCCCATGTAGTCACATAAATCTGACCATTTGATGCCTGAAAAACTTTGTAAATATTATCAGAGTTAATGCTGTAAATATCTTTCTCATCATATTTATAATGGCTTACATTATATTTAAAAGGCTGTCCTGCAGGTGTCAGGCAAAACAATCCATTACCTCTTGTTCCAATCCATATCCTGCCATTGGAATCCTGCATCATACTGTAAATATCAGCTCCCCATCCTGAATTCCCATTAGACAATGTGCCATCTGTGCCTAACATTCCGATCTTCTTTTTTTGAGAATCGAAAATGGCAATATTTTCAGCACGGCTGGCTACCCAAAGATTGCCATTTTTGTCGCTCATCAGGCTTCGGACGTTGTGTTTTTGACGATTAACTGATGATCCTAAATTTAGTGTTGAAAAATTGCGATTGTTAAACGTGATCAGGTCTAATCCCTGTTTGAATGAGCAAAACCACAGATTACCCAACTTGTCAAACGTGGCAGTATGCATCACATCAGAAACTGTTTCTTTTGATTCTTTGATGCATTGCATTATAGAAGACAATTTGTTCTGCTTTTCGTCCCAATAAGCAAATGGTCCTTTATGTGACTGGATCCAGACTGTTCCGTCCGGAGAAGTAATTAGAAAACTTTTCTGTTCTGCACCAACCACAGGAGGTCCGCTGGAATCGACCTGCATATATTTTATTTTTCTGGTAACCAAATCAAATTGATATACACCAGCATTCGGCGTTTCAAACCAAAACTGACGTGAATTTGTTACTCCTAAATAACTAATTTTCTCACCAGCAAAACCTGGTAATGTTTTACTATTATAAAGATCCAGTTTTCCAGTCTTTATGTCATAAAAATAAAAGTTTTGTCCGCTTGTTAATATTAGCACTTTGCTGTTGCCAACAAGTTTTATTAAAGCAATATCTTCCTTTATACCCAATTCAAAATCAAAGAAAGTATTTGTCTTTTTAGTGTAACGTGTAAATTTGCCTTTTCCTCCTCCAAACCATACATCATCTCTTGTTTCCAGAACTGAATTAAACGAATATGATTTTCCGGTATGTCCGGCCATATTTGAAAAAAAATATTCAGGTGCAGTACCCGCTTTATTCAATCGACAAATTCCTGCATCTGTTAAAAACCATGTTGTCCCTAATGTATCTTCAAAAACATCTATAATTACACCACAATGTTTTGCAGGATCAAAAGCAATTTGTCGGGTTTGCTTATTATTTTGAAAAACAATCAGGTAGTTCTTATCCTCCGGGAAAATCCATACTTTACCCGATGACATCACTTTGAACTTTTGAAAAGTAGCATTAGGGGATTTATCAATTTTTTTCTCAATTGGAGAATGAAATGTTAACTGATGTGTATCGAAATAATAAATATCATTTTTTTCAGACTGAATCCAGATTCTTCCATTTTTATCAAACTTAAATTTGGATACACGATTCGACATTAAGTCTAATGAAGAGTTTTTTTCTACCCTGAAATTTTGAAAAGTATTTCCGTCATAACGAATTAATCCATTAAAAGTTCCTAACCAAATGAACCCCTTTTCATCTTGCTGAATGCCCAGTATACGTGATTGGCTCAATTTTAAATCATTTGAAAAATGAGTCAAAATACCGGATGGCTGAGCTGTACAAAGTGCACAAATCAAGTAAAAAAAGATTAGAAGTATGTTTCGTTTCAAAATTTATATTTTTATTAGCTTTAAGCAAAGACAAAAATATCAAAATTCTTTTAGGAACCTAAAATACACCCTGTCAGTAGCTAAATACCACCCCTAAAATAGTGTTTTGTACCCTTTTTATGTAAGATGAAAAAATTAAAAAATTTTAATCCAAGCTTTACAGCATCCCTTAAATAGCAATTTATCCCAAGCTGAAAGATATAAACACCTAATTTTGCAATTACGAAAGCAATGAGTCTCCATAATCTTAAGATTTAAAAAAAATCATTGCCGAAAAAACTATAACCTTAAATATTTTCAAGAAAACTCAATGAGAAAAGTATATTGTCTCGTGTTTATGTTGAACTTTTTAGCACTAAACACTTTCGCACAGGAAAAATTTGCGTACAAGAATCCAAACTTAACAACAGAACAACGTGTTAATGATCTCGTATCCAGAATGACCATAGAGGAAAAAATCAGTCAATTGATGGATTCTTCCCCAGCCATCGATCGCTTAGCTGTACCGGAATACAATTGGTGGAATGAGTCATTACATGGTGTTGCGCGTGCTGGTTACGCAACCGTTTTTCCGCAATCTATTTCAATAGCATCATCGTGGGACCGTCAATTAATTTTTGATGTTGCCAATGCCATTTCAGATGAAGCACGTGCCAAGCACCATGAATATTTAAGACGAGGACAACACGGAATGTATCAGGGATTAACCTTCTGGTCTCCAAATGTCAATATTTTTAGAGATCCACGTTGGGGACGCGGACATGAAACGTATGGAGAAGATCCTTTTCTTACCAGTCAATTAGGACTTCAATATGTTACCGGTCTTCAGGGTACGGATGAAAAATATTTTAAAGTGATTGCTACCGCTAAACATTATGCAGTACACTCAGGTCCAGAACCATCTCGTCACCTTTTTAATGCTGAAACCAGTGATATAGACTTATACGAAACCTATCTTCCTGCTTTTCGTACTTTGGTAAAAGAAGGTCATGTTTATTCTGTAATGGGAGCATATAACCGTTTTAGAGGTGAATCTGCCAGTGCAAGCCCATTCCTATTCCATATTCTTAGAAATGATTGGGGATTTAAGGGATACATTGTATCAGATTGTGGTGCTGTGACGGATATTTGGAAATACCACAAAATTACCAGTGATGCCGCAACAGCTTCGGCTTTGGCTGTAAAAACAGGATTAGATTTGGAGTGTGGAAGCAGTTATAAATCATTAAAAGAAGCTCTTGACCGCAAATTGCTTACTGAAGCTGATATTGATATTACGATAAAACGTTTGTTTACAGCCCGATTTAAATTAGGTATGTTTGATCCTGAGGAGATCGTTCCATATGCTCAAATTCCATTTTCGGTTAACAACAATTCAGCTCATGATTTTCTGGCTCGTGTAGCTTCTCAAAAAAGCATCGTTCTTTTGAAAAATCAGAATAATATACTTCCACTTTCTAAAGAAATCAAAACTGTTGCCGTAATAGGACCAAATGCTAATGACGTACAATCCTTATGGGGAAATTACAGTGGTATTCCGAGCAATCCGGTAACGGTACTAAAAGGTATCAAAAACAAATTGGAACCTCAGGCTAAAGTTCTGTATGCAAAAGGTACCGATCTTGCCAAAGGAGTTCCCGAAATGACCGTTATTCCGTCAATTTATCTTCAAAATGAAAACGGAGTTCAAGGCTTAACCGCTGAATATTTTGATAATAAAGAATGTCAGGGAAAACCGCTTTTTACCCGAATAGATGATAATATCGATTTTCATTGGGATATGGATACTCCAGATCCTCGAATGAAAATGGGCAACTATAGCGTGAAATGGACTGGATATATTGTCGCACCAAAAACCGGACTGTACAATATTTCTGAATGGTCGAAACCTTTTATGACTATCGAAATCGAAACAGGAAAAACATCAGGTGGAAAAAATAACCATCATCCGAGAATTCGTCCACAAAAAATGCAATTAGAAGCCGGAAAAAAATACAAAATAGAAGTTAAATACCAAAATACTTACGGTGATGCAATAGCACAGCTTTTATGGTCTGAGCCACAAGAAGATGTTTTAAAAGAAGCTGTTCAGATCGCCAATCAGGCGGATGCAGTAGTTTTAGTATTAGGATTGAATGAACGTTTGGAAGGAGAAGAAATGAAAGTCGAAGCGGATGGTTTTGAAGGTGGAGACCGTACCAGTCTTAACTTACCGGCTAATCAGGAAGAATTAATGAAGGCAATAATGGCAACCGGAAAACCAGTCACCTTAGTTTTAATAAACGGAAGCGCACTGTCCATAAATTGGGCAAATGATAATGTACCGGCTATTTTAACTGCTGGATATCCGGGACAACAAGGTGGTAATGCCATTGCCGATGTACTTTTTGGCGATTACAATCCGGCTGGTCGATTACCGGTTACCTATTACAAATCAGTAGATCAGCTTCCTCCTTTTGAAAACTATGATATGAAAGGACGTACGTATCGTTATTTTCAAAAGAAACCTCTTTATCCTTTTGGATTTGGTTTGAGCTATACAAAATTTATACAGCAATTTAAAACTTCCGGCAAATGTATCTGCTGAAAAAGATTTTGAAGTATTGGTTGATGTAACCAATATTGGCGATCGTGATGGTGACGAGGTAGTTGAGTTATATGTAAAAGATGAAAAAGCCTCTACTCCAAGACCAATAGTACAACTGGAAGGATTTGAGCGTATTAACCTTAAAAAAGGCGAAACAAAAACGGTTAGTTTTACAATTACTCCAAGGCAGTTATCCTTAATAAATAAAAAAGGGCAGCGTGTAGTGGAACCGGGATGGTTTACGATCTCTGTTGGTGGAAAACAGCCTGATGGTTCTCAAGACAATCAAAATGGAAGAATCAATGTAACTGGTAAAG
>Ga0247810_10001378_pt1 | contig 15468 bp, 17 predicted proteins | sample UWRJL119311C1_FD_179918 | JGI IMG/M metagenome (GOLD analysis project Ga0247810, IMG submission 179918) | Plant litter microbial communities from Arlington Agricultural Research Station in Wisconsin, United States - UWRJ-L119-311C-1 | ecosystem: Environmental > Terrestrial > Plant litter >...
ATCGTATGATTGTGTCATAAAATTGTTATTTTTCCCAATCTTTAAAAGGATTTTTACTTAAATAAGCATTGTAGTATCGGGTATCATTTGTTACTTCATCACCAAGCCAATCTGGTTTCTCAAAAGCTTCCGTTTCAGATTCCAATTCGATTTCTGCGATTACCAAGCCTTCATTCTCTCCATAAAATTCATCAACTTCAAAAACATGTTTATCGGATTTTATTTCAAAACGTGTTTTTTCAATCTTTCCTTTTTCGCATAATTTAAGTAATTCCTGTGCCTCATCAAGCGGAATCTCATTCTCCCATTCAAAACGCGACATTCCGCCGTGCTGTCCAATTCCTTTTATCGTAATGAATCCTTTTTCTCCCTTAATTCTGATGCGTACGGTTCTTTCCGGCAAAGAGCTTAAATAGCCCTGCGCAATTTTATTTTGAGTAAAAGCCTGTGCTTTGAATTCATCTGATTTTACAAGAAACTTTCTTTCAATCTCAATCATTAGTTCTCCTAATTAAATTTTATGCAAGTTACTTAATTTAGAACTAATTCTGGATTACTTATTCGGATTTGGAAGAAGGCATGTAATGATTTTATAATACTTTTTCCAAAAAATCAGAGTCCCAATTTTTAGAATTGTTGTACCATAATTGTCCGTTTAAAACTTCGAGTGGACAATCAATATTATTAGTGTAAAGTGCTCCAGTTCCTAAACCCTGAGGCATCTTGGAATTTTGTAAAAACGTCCATTGAGCAATTGCATTTAAGCCAATATTACTTTCTAATGCAGAAGTTATCCACCAGCCAATATTATATTTTTCTGCCAAGGTAATCCATTCCTGAGTTCCTCTGAAACCACCAACAAAACTCGGTTTTAAAATGATGTATTGCGGTTTGATTTTTTGCAAAAGTGCTTCTTTTTCTTCCAAACAAAACACACCTATCAGTTCTTCATCCAAAGCAATAGGAAAAGGAGGAGTTTCACATAGCTCTGCCATCCTGTCAGTATTGTTTTTTTGGATAGGCTGTTCAATACTATGCAATTTAAAACCAGATAATTGCTTCAATTTATCTAAAGCTTCGTTTAAAGAAAAAGCTCCATTAGCATCCACACGGATTTCTATTTGTTCAGCACTAAAATGAGCACGAATAAAGCGCAATAATTCAAGTTCTTTTTGGAAATCTATTGCTCCAATCTTGAGTTTTATGCAGGAAAATCCCTGAGCTAATTTCTCTTCAATTTGCTCTTTCATAAAAGCTTCTTCCCCCATCCAAACCAATCCATTTATAACAATTGATTTGGTATTATTAGTAAAATCCGAAGGAAATAACAGATATGGATTTTCGCTTTTTAAAGATAAAAAAGCCATCTCGATTCCGAATTGAATTGACGGAAATTCTACTAATTTTTTCCAAAGAACATCTTCACCCAAATGAATATTTTGGCAAACCCAATTCAATTTATCTTCATAATCCTCTGTGTCATCAGCACTCAATCCTCTTAAAATCCCACACTCTCCTATTCCTTTTTTACCGTCTTTTTCAAGAATTATAAACCAGGTTTCTTTCTCGGTCATAATACCGCGAGACGTCCCGGAAGGACGTTTAAATTCGAGCATATATTTGTGGTAAGTTGCTTTCATACGTGATGCTTTTTTTAAACCATATAAGTGATTATAAGAAAATTTAAGTCTGCCTTGTCGGCAAAATTTAAATGAACTTATATCACTTATATGGTGGAAAACATTTTTTTAATTATATAATTTCAAGACCCTCTCAAAGTCTGAGGAAGGCAGTCCTGCTTTTTGGAAAAGGGCAAAATCCTGTTTGGTTTTTTCTGTCCAGCTCAAACTATCGGTTACGTTTTGAGACTGGAATTTTTTATATATTGGTTTTGCCTGGCTATAATCGTCGCTTACTAAATAAGCATGCGCGAGATTCAATTTTATCAATAATTCGGTGTCGTCTAATTTTTCGCCTTCTTTTAAAAACTTAATTGCTTTTCCGTATTGTTTCGTTAAAATATAGCTGTAGCCAATTGAACTATAATCAAGTGCCGTAGCTTTTCCTGCGTTTATTATCGTATTTAATTTAGGAATTGCTTCGTTGTATTTTTGCAGTTTTATTAAGGTATTTGCCTGAGTACGCAAGTCATTATAGACGTTTTTTGAAATAGCGGCATCATTATAACAGGCATTCCCAAAATCTTTGTAAACCTTGGTTTTTTCTATTGCCAGTAACTTTTGATATTCACTATAGCGATATTGCTTCATGATTTTATCCAGAATACAAACGCAAAAATCATCAGAATTCGCCATTTTCTGAGCCATTGTTGAGGTTTTGCACAAGCTGACAATTTCATTCTTATTGTCCTGATTCCACCCTCGGTTTAGTTTTGTATCCACCCAAGGCACAACTTCTAAAACTATTTTTTGTTTTAAAAGCCAATTTTTGCTTTCAAAACCAAACCAAATTGTGCTGGTATTAACTTGCAGACAAGAAGATTTATCAAGTGATAAACGTTTGGCATCTTTGCTTACAGGTTCTGTTTGAGAATGACAGGCATCATTGACTTTTCCATTATCAATGTATTTTTTTGCATTCGCATCTGAAGTGAAAATTGCATAGGTACATTTATCATCGCCGGATATTTTTGACATCAGGAATACAGCTCCTGCAGAGCCCTGACCTATTCCATAAGGATCCGGAATAGCTTTTAGTACAGAGACCAAACTATTTGCCATTTGTTGATTTTCATCTAAAAGTGTTATTCGGTAAACAATTTCAGTAGTACCAACGGGCAAATCTTCGGTTTTGATTGTTATTCTGTCGCCGGCTGAAACGATTATTTCTTTTGTAGTAGCGCGTTCCTTGTCCCAATACCCATCTTTTTGCGCAAAAGCATTATAAAAAGAACTAATTAAAAATAAAACAAATATTTTCTTCAAATTCATCTTTTATGGATTAACACGTTTAGCCCTGATGGGAACGGCATCCTTTTGTGGCGGGGTTCGCCACAAAAGATACAGTGGACAGCAGGAAATAGCTTCAGAAAAATATCAATATCAAAATTAAATGTCAATATCAATTTCAAAATTCAAAATCAAAATTCAAAATCAATATAAAAAGTCAATTTCAATTACAATGCCAAATTATAAATTGGTTTCGCTACGCTCACCTGAAACATAAATATCATCAATCTGGCTCGTTCATGATTTTTTCACGGTATTTTTTACCGATTAATAAAACCATTTTCAATTTATAGTCATCAACCAGCCATTCGCGGTAGTTTTTACTGCATTGGCTTAAACATTTTGCGTAACGTTTGATACGGCATTCGATATCATCGTCTAATTCTTTTCCGAGTGATTTTGCTTCCTGCAAGGTTTCGGTATTGTCTACACACATTGCTGCGTGTTGTTCTAACGATTTATCCAAAACTACTTTTGAACGTAAATTTTGCTTGATGATCAATTTGTGTTCTTCATCAACATCAAAAGTCACATCAGCCGTTTTACTGAATTTTGCGCGCAATTCTGGCGGCATGCTGTATTTGAAATACAATTCGATTTCAGTATCATCACGCAGGTTTTCTAAGTAAAACTCCGGTGATTTAAAAATATGCTGCCAGTTAACCGGCTCACTCCATAACCCGAAACGCGCTGCATTATTACCCAAATCGATAACTGTAAACTCATCTTTGCCAGGTAATTTACGAGATCCACGGCCAATCATCTGGTAGTATAATGTCAGTGATTTTGTTGCTCTGTTTAAAATAATAGTTTCAACCGTCGGCTCATCAAAACCTGTGGTTAAAATTCCGACAGAGGTTAAAATTGCATCAGGTGTTTTTTTGAACCATGCCAGGATATCTTTACGTTCTTCGGCACTGCTTGTATTATCAAGGTGTCTGATGTCATAACCGGCTTCTCTAAAGGTTTCATAAACGTATAACGAAGTATGAATACCATTATTAAATATCAAGGTTTTTTTACCCAATGAACGTTCTGTGTAAGCATGCAAAAGTTTTTCCTGCATAATGGTGTTGGTATACAAATCATCAGATGATTTTACGGTATAATCTCCGTTAATACCTACTTTTAGAGACGTCAAACCTACATCATAACTGTATGTTGTTGCTTTCGCAAGAAACCCTTTGTCAATCAATGAACTAATCGTGTCACCCACAATAAGTTCATCATAACTCTGGTGCATTGGTAATTTTATATTAGAACTCAAAGGAGTTGCCGTAACTCCAAGAATAAAAGCGTTTTTAAATGAGTTTAATAATTTTCTGAATGAATTGTAATGAGCCTCATCAATAATAACCAATCCAATATTGTCAAGATGTAATTTCTCGTCATTGATACGGTTTTTAAGCGTTTCAACCATGGCTACGAAACAAGAATATTCGTTTTGATCGGGTAATTCTTTTACTTTACTATTGATGATTTTATTTGAAACACCAAAGCCTTTCAGCATTTTTGAAGTCTGTTTACAAAGTTCTATACGATGCGTTAACACTACCACTTTTTTATCATTATTGGCTAAATAACGACGAACAATTTCGGAAAAGATTACAGTTTTTCCTCCTCCAGTCGGCAATTGATATAATAAATGATGTTTTGAAGAAGCATTGTCTAAACGTTCAAAAATAGCGTCAATATCGCCTTTTTGATATGCATAAAGTTCTTTTTTCTCTTCTCTTTCTATTTCTAAAGTGTTTTGAGACATTGTAATTTTTGAATTTTTGCAAAAATACACCTAAAAAACAGTTATTCATCTTATTTTAACCTAAAATAAATGATTTTTTTAAATAAGATTTTTTATGAGAAACGCACTTAAATATCAATTTTGTCTAAAATCGCTTCAAAATCGTATTTATTTTTCCATTTTTGTTGAAGAGTTTCCTTTTGAATTGCGATAATTCTTGCTTTAAATTCATTTAAAATTCCATTGGAAATCACAAAATTTACTGCCTGCTCGAAAGAATTAAGCATGCTTTTGTAGAATAATTCCTGTTTTATCAAATTTCCCGATGAATATGTTTGCGCAATTTCAATATTATAGAGCATAATATCTGCAATTACAAAAGAGTCAACTCCCAAAGAAATAAAATGTTTAATGATTTTCTGTGCCACAGAACGACGCATTTTTGCCTTTGGACGCCATTTTGCCGCTGGCTTCTTTATTGGAAAATATTCATGTGAGATTTTCGTTTTGCTTTCCTGCAAAAGTTTATCTTCTTTAGGATTAAAAACAAAATCATAAAAAACTTTTACGGGACTGAATTTCTCGTACAACTCGATAATTTGTTCTTCGAGCTGTTCTTTATTTAATTCTCCTAAATATTTTTTTAAATCACGTTTACTCATACTCAAACTTTAAGATTACAAAAGTAAATTACTTTTATTATACATACTCTAATAATCAGGGATAATACTTAATTTTGCCGGTATAATCTCAAAAAACAGATACATGCTTAAGATTTTTAAAGTTACTGCTATTTTAGAAGGAATCTCCTATTTAGTATTATTCGCTAATATGCTTTTTATCAAAACCAACAATCCGGAACTTTATCATATTCTATTAAGTCCATTAGGGATGGCTCATGGAATATTATTTATCGGTTACATTATTCTGGCAGTTTTACTCAGAAAACCTCAAAACTGGGACTTAAAAACTTTCGCAATTATTCTGATTGCTTCTTTAATTCCTTTTGGAACTTTTTATATTGAGAAAAAATATTTAGCGCAAAATGCATAAGCTTTTGGATAAAATATTCAACTTTTTATATCCTCTTTTTAGAGATTGGGGTATGAGCCGCAGTTTTGCGTCGTACACCAGTCTTGTCTTTAATATTGCCATTATGGTGGCTCTGGCTTTTGCCATTTATTATGTTGCCAAGTTTGTTTTGGTCACGCTGACAGCTATTTTTGCACAACGTACCAAAACCAAATTTGACGATTATTTAATTCACAATAAAACCACAAAATACACTGCCTATTTAATTCCGTTTTTCTTTATTTACAAGGCTGTTCCTATTATTCTGGACAGATATGAATATTGGGAATTGCTTTTCGGAAAATTAGTTGGTATTTACATTGTTTTGATCAGTTTATGGATTATCAGAACGATTTTCAATGCTTTGCGGGATTATTTAAAGAACAAACCTGAATACAGCGACAAACCTATTGACAGTTTTGTTCAGGTTATTATGATTGTGCTTTGGATTTTTGGAGTTGCTATGATTATTTCGACTTTATTCGGAATTAAAAAAGGGGAATTACTAACGATTTTAGGAACACTTTCAGCAATTATCATCTTGATTTTCAGGGACACTATTTTAGGATTTGTGTCAAGTGTTCAGGTTGCTATCAATGACATGGTTCGTATTGGCGACTGGATTACGATGGATAAATTTGGTGCCGATGGAGATGTAATTGAAATTAATCTGACAACGGTAAAAGTTAGAAATTTTGACAATACCATTACTACTATCCCAACGTATGCATTGAGTTCAGATTCTTTTCAGAACTGGCGCGGCATGCAAAAATCTGAAGGAAGGCGTATCAAAAGACATGTTTTAATCAAAAGCAGTAGTATTCGTTTTTTGAATGATGAAGATTTGCATCAAATGAAAAAAGTGCAATTGATAACCGCTTACATCGAAACCAGACAAGCAGAAATTGAAAAGTACAATGATTTGCGCGGTGTTGATAAAACAGTGGCTTTGAATGGCCGCAATATGACTAATTTAGGTTTGTTCAGAAAATATATCATTCAATATTTAATGAACTATCCGGGATTAAATAAGGATATGCATATTATGTGCCGTCAATTACAATCAACCGAACATGGAGTCCCATTAGAAATTTATGTTTTCTCCAGTGATAAACGCTGGGCAAATTACGAATACATAATGGCTGATATTTTTGACCACGTTATGGCTTCAGTTGGCTATTTTGATTTGGAGATATTCGAATTGCCTTCCAGAATTGGCCGTTTGGAATAAGTTTCTTTGTTTAAAAATAGTTTCAAGTTTCAGGTTTCAAATTTTTTGTGATGACGTCTATCGTCTAATTAAAAAATTGAAACCTGAAACTATTCTTTCAACTCTTCAAATATAAATTTTGAATTATTATATTCTATAGGAATTCCGGGCATAAAACAAGGAAGGTTCATATAGGTACTAATCACACCCTTTCCTAAAAAAAGTTTGTTTTCCTTTTTTAATAGGGCAATGGGAATTCTTTTCCAGCTTCCGCCATTAGAGATGTAATGAAAATCGCCTCTTAAAGTATCTCCTTTTATATCTCCCCTAACATCTCCGGAGTCTTTCCCTACTCTATAATACGATATTTCATAACGTCCGTAAAAACGTTTATCATTTTTGTTAATTGCTAAAATAGCTGTGTCTTTATTGTTTACAGCCCGATAAACAATGTGATTGTAGTCTTTTTTCTCTTCCTTAGAATTGCAGGACATCAAAAAAGCAAATAATACAGAAACCGTTATAAAAATTTTTAGCATTTTCTAAAGTTTTTTTCGCCATATAAGTTATATAAGTTCATGTAACTTTACGCAAAGCTTATATTTACTTATATAACTTATATGGTGGGGAATTTATTTTACAAACGGTCTTTTACAAATTCAATTTTGGTTTTTCCATGTGGCTTTGGCTTTCCGTCTTCGCCCAGATTTACCATAGTCGTATGATCAATTGTGATGATAATTTCACGTGTCATCATATTTCTTACGGCACATTTAAGAACTAAAGAAGTTGTACCAAATCTCAAAACATCAATTCCAATTTCTACAATATCACCTTGTCTTGCCGAGCTCTTAAAATTGATTTCTGACATGTGTTTCGTTACAACTCTCGAATTTTCTAATTGCACAATTGAATACAAAGCCAGCTCTTCGTCAATCCAGGCTAATAGCTGTCCGCCAAATAAAGTTCCGTTTGGATTTAAATCTTGGGGCTTAACCCATTTTCTGGTATGGAATCTCATATTTTTATTTTATACGAGCAAAAATAGTTTTTTACTCCCATAATGAAATTATGTTTTTTTATTAATTCTTAAGATTTCAATAATTCGAAAATTTGCTGCAGAATTATTTCAAAAATCACTTTTAAAGTCCAAATTATTAAAATTACAGTCAACAAAATATTTAATTTATGAACTTATTTTTTGTAAAATTTGTCAGTAACTAAATCTGGAGAAGGTATTTTTATAAGAGATATTTTTATAATTTTAAAGAAAAACCATGGCAGACAGAGACACTTTTTTAAAAGAATTCAGAGGCGAAACTTTAGGAACTATAAGCGCTCAGTCATCAGCTGATGAGTTATTCCAAAATCAAACCATTAGACCCATTTTAAAACTTCAGAACGATTTGTTTATTGCCGTTTTTATTAATTATGTAAATAAAAATAAAGGCGATTTTTATTCTTATACAGTCGAAAAGAAATTGCAGGTCATCGAAAACTCTATTCAGAAAGATATCAAGTTCAGGAATTCTTTAAAAGGAATCGTGATGGCACTTTTTACAATTGAAGAATATGATACTTACATTAAAAACTCTTCAAGCTTAAACAAAAGGATGATGAATTTATTGACTGACAGATTGAAAAGTCAGGTGCAGTTGTTTGAGTTGGAATCGAATTCGAAGTAGATTTTTTTTTAACTAAACTTATTATATGGAGAATAATTTTACTAAGGTCATGTCTAATAAAACAGACGAAGAATTAATTAAGATTGTAACTGTAAATCGTGACAAATATCAGGCATTAGCTATTGAAGCCGCAGAAAAGGAAATTGATTTTAGACAAATTGATTCTTCTAAAGTTGAAGAAATAACTGCCAATGCTGAAGTTGAAAAAGTAAAAATTAAGAAAATTGAAAACAATACGGTTGGGTCTCGAATTCGACTTTTAAATTTCGCAATTGATTTTATGGTGATTTTTATTCTATACAGTTTAATTGTTCCTGTAGTCGAAACATTTTTACCATTAGTAAACAGAACTCAGCTATCTATTTACAGAATTGGATCATTAGTCTTTTTTATTGCGCTCTATTATATTCCCTTTGAACATAAAACTCAAAAAACTCTTGGAAAAATTATAACTAAAACTAAAGTTGTAACTCTTGAAGGAAATAAACCCGAACTCGTAGATATTATCAGTCGAACATTTTGCAGACTGATTCCTTTCGATAGATTTTCATTCTTGTATTCCAGAAATGGATTTCACGATGCAATTTCCAGAACCAAAGTGATAAAAGATAATGTTTGACCAATTCCGAAATAAATTTTCTTTCGAAAATTCAAAATGAATTAATACACATGTTATTTAAAACGCCGTAAAGTTCCTGTAAAACATTATTTTTTACATAACAAAGAGAATCAAAGAAGTTGTTTTTTTATTAAAAAGAAAGGTTTGACAGAACTAAAATTTTTAATATCAATTCGTATAAACTTTTTTTAATACGCTAATAAGTCCTTTAAAACTTCTTCAAAACGATTTTTAGCCAAAAACTGGTCTTCCAGTGCTTTTGTAAACGGAATTGGAGAATCTAAACTCGCTACTCTTTTTACCGGCCCATCAAGATATTCAAAACATTGTTCCATAATCAAAGCCGAAATATCGCTCGCAATTCCGCCAAACAAAGTGTCTTCCTGATAAATAATCACCTTTCCTGTTTTTTTAACCGATGCAAAAATAGTTTCGGTATCTAAAGGCTGTAAAGTTCTTAAATCGATTAGATCAGCCTCGATATCCGGATTTTTTTCTAAAGTTTCCAATGCCCAATGTACTGTTGCTCCAAAAGCGATAATGGTTACTTTTTTTCCTTCTTTTATTAAAGATGCCTTTCCTAAAGGAATCGTATAATAATCATTTGGAACGTCCTGATAAACGCTTCTGTATAACTGTTTATGCTCAAAAAACAAAACCGGATTCGGGTCATTTATGGAAGTATTCAACAATCCTTTTGCATCATACGGAAAAGCCGGATAAACAACTTTCAAACCAGGAGTTTTGGTAAACCATGCTTCGTTTGTCTGTGAGTGAAATGGTCCCGCCTGAGTTCCACCACCGCAAGGCATTCTTACGACAACATTGGCTTTTTCGCCCCAGCGATAATGTGATTTGGCTAATAAATTCACAATCGGATTAAAACCGGTTGAAACAAAATCGGCAAATTGCATCTCAACAATCGCTTTATAACCATTAATTGATAATCCCATTCCTGCTGAAACAACAGCGCTTTCGCAAATTGGCGTATTACGAACTCTGGCTTTTCCAAAAAATTCAACAAAACCGTCTGTGATTTTAAAAGCCCCGCCATATTCAGCTATATCCTGCCCCATAATAACAAGATTGTCATGTCTTTGCATCGATTGCTCCAAACTATTTCGAATGGCATCTATAAAACGAATATTTTTAGAATCTGATGAATGACTAATTTCTTCATGTTCATATGGTTTATAAACATCCTCTAATTCTCCTTCAAGAGTTGGAACAATTTCAGGTTCTGCATTAGCTATGGCTAAATTTTCATCAATTTCCTGCTTGATTTCGCTGTGAAGCTGTTCATCAAATTCTGCTGTTAAAACACCTGAATCATTCAAAAATTTTCGATAATTGGTAACCGGATCTTTTTCAGCCCATTCATGCATTAATTCCTGCGGAACATATTTGGTTCCACTCGCCTCTTCATGACCACGCATTCTAAAAGTTTTAAATTCCAATAAAACGGGATGTGGATTTTCCTGCATCTGTTCTTTCAGTTGAGAAAGTTTGTTATACACTTCCAAAATATTGTTTCCGTCAATAATATGACTTTCAATACCGTAACCAATACCTTTATCTGCAAGATTTTCACATAGATACTGTTCCTTTGTAGGGGTCGAAAGTCCGTAACCGTTATTTTCAATGATAAACATTACCGGAAGTTTCCAAACCGCTGCAATATTTAAAGCTTCATGAAAATCGCCTTCGCTGGTTGCGCCTTCACCGGTAAAAACAGCTGTTATTTTTTTATTATTTTGAAGTTTGTCGGCTAAGGCGATTCCGTCTGCAATTCCTAACTGCGGACCGAGATGCGAAATCATTCCGATAATTTTGTATTCCTGGGTTCCAAAGTGAAAACTACGATCCCTGCCTTTTGTAAAACCATTCGCTTTTCCCTGCCATTGCGAAAACAATCGATGCAGCGGAATATTTCTTGAAGTAAAAACCCCCAGATTTCGATGCATTGGCAGCACATATTCTGATTCATCCAAAACAGCTGTAACGCCAACTGCAATCGCTTCCTGCCCTATTCCTGAAAACCATTTGGATACTTTTCCCTGCCGAATCAAGATGAGCATCTTTTCTTCGATTAAACGAGGCTTTAGTAATTTCTTATATAAGTCTAATAATTGAGCATCAGTAAGGTCTTGTCGGTAAAAGATCATTTGGTTCTGTTTTGTTGTTTCAAATATATTAAAATATAACAATTCAAATACGAAGAGTTAAATAATACATTCAAACAAATTGGTTAGCTCAATACAAAATAGAAAATAAAAAGTAATTTTTGACATAAAATTAATTTAAGCGACAAAATAAGGAGACAATATATCTTCAAAATTATACAATCCTTCTTCCTTATCTTTTAAATTTTCGGCTACAAATACAACTCCGCTGCCAAAAGCTTCACGGGAAATACTTTCGTGAATTAATCTGACGGTTTGAAAAGGAAATCCGAAAACAACTTCATGTTTACCCACAATTCCACCGGCTCTTACTGAATTTATATCATTTTCTTCTAAATCCAGCGTTTCTGCAATCTTAAGGGCTGTTCCTGAAACACCGTCTTTTCCTTTAAAATGTTCTTCAATAATTTCAATATCAACCCAAGGAGCAATTTTCTTTAAAAATTTAGAAGCAAATATTAGATAATTCACACCAAGTGTGATGTTTGGACTCCAAAATACGGTCGTGCGTTTTGAAAGTAATTTTAAAAATTCTTTCTCTTTGTTAGAATAATGAGAAATTGCAGAGATGATTTTTATCTTTCGAATACTGGCTTCCTCTCCATAAGTATAAATTCCTGTAGCTGACGAGAAATCAATTATCATATCTACTGGCTCCTTATCGAGAAGTTCCGATATTGAAACAGATGAACTGGAGTAAATTTTTCCTGTATCATCAGAATCAATTCCTAAATATTCAGAAACAGCACGATTTTCCAGAGTACTGCTTTTTTTCAAAACCCATTTTAAAGAAAAATTTTTGTTTTGTAAAATTACTGAAGCTACTGCTTTTCCTGTTTTTCCAAATCCTATCAGTCCTATATTCATAATGATTGCTTTTTTATAAAAATAACGATTTTATTTGCAAAACAGTTTATTTAGACGATAGTTAACATTTTTTAATCTTTAAAAGTCATCCAAATTGAATTATAATCAAAAACTAAATTAGGGCTAATTCATCAAAATTATTCAATTTTAAAGTCAATTTTAATATAACTTTAAAATTGGAATCTAAAATATTGGCTACATTTGTAAGGCAAAAGGTTTTAAATTCCTTTTCACAATTAAATAAAAATGTAAAGTATGCAAAACATTCCTAGTGTAGACTTACGTGATTTCCTTTCGGACAACCCGGAACGTAAACAAAAATTTGTAAATGAAATCGGCAGTGCATTTGAAAACATTGGCTTCGTAGCCCTAAAAGGTCATTTTTTAGACGACCAGTTAGTAGACGAACTTTATGGCGAAATTCGAAAATTTTTCGCCTTGCCAGTAGAAACAAAACATAGTTATGAAATTCCCGGAATAGGCGGTCAAAGAGGGTATGTTTCTTTTGGAAAAGAACATGCGAAAGGACGCAAAGAGGGAGATTTGAAAGAGTTCTGGCATTTTGGGCAATATGTTGACAAAGATTCAAAATATGCTTCAGAATATCCGGATAATGTGGAAGTAAAAGAATTACCCCGTTTTAATGTTGTAGGGAAAGAAGCCTATCAAATGTTAGAAAAAACAGGTGTTTATGTACTAAGAGCACTTGCTTTGCATTTAGGTCTGGATGAATTTTATTTTGATCAGTATGCCAAAGAAGGAAACTCCATTTTAAGACCAATACATTATCCGCCAATTACTTCTGAGCCTGAAAATGCTATTCGTGCAGCTGCCCATGGAGATATTAACCTGATTACGCTTTTAATGGGAGCGCAGGGTAAAGGATTACAGGTTCAAAATCACGATGGGGAATGGATTGATGCCATTGCACAAGATGATGAATTGGTAATTAATGTAGGTGATATGTTGTCAAGACATACTAATAACAAACTAAAATCGACTATACATCAGGTAGTTAATCCGCCAAGAGAATTATGGGGGACTTCCCGTTATTCGATTCCGTTTTTCATGCATCCTGTAAGCGACATGCGTCTGGATTGTTTAGAAAACTGTGTTGATGCCGAAAACCCTAAGAAATTCGAAGACATTACGGCAGGAGATTATTTATACGAACGTTTGGTAGATTTGGGTTTAATAAAAAAATAATCTTTAAATTTACGAGAAGTAATAAAAAGACATTGAGTTCCTGCTTAATGTCTTTTTAATTTTAAAAAATAACACAATGGACTTTAAAGACCAACTTAAAAATTTATTTCCAGAGCATATTGAATCAAATGAACCCGAAGAAATTCAGGAGCAAGAGCATATACTGTATGTTCAGAAAGAACCTATGATTTGTAAATTCGAAAAACGAAAAGGAAAAGCAACCACCATAATCGAAGGCTATGAAGGATCTGATGAGGATTTTAAAATTCTGGCCAAAGAAATTAAAACAAAACTAAGCGTTGGCGGAACTTTTAAGGACGACTCAATAATCATTCAGGGGGATTATCGTGATAAAATTATGGCGATTCTAAAAGAAAAAGGCTTTAAAACAAAACGTGTTGGAGGGTAAAAAGTTTTTTTTAGTTTCATGTTTCAAGTTGTCCGTGAAGTTATAGAACCTTTGTTACTCAAAACCTTAGAACCTCAAAAAATGATACAAGCATCAGAATTAATACTAAATCCCGACGGAAGTGTTTATCACCTAAACCTTCGTCCTGAACATATAGCTCACGATATAATTTTTGTTGGAGATCAGAACAGGGTTGAAAAAATCACCCAGTATTTTGATTTGATTGAATATTCGACACAGAAAAGAGAATTTAAAACCCAAACCGGAATCTATAAAGGAAAACGAATTTCGGTAATGTCAACCGGAATTGGCCCTGATAATATTGATATTGTGCTGAACGAGTTAGATGCTTTGGTCAATATCGATTTAGAAACCCGCCTTCCAAAAGAAGAATTGACTTCTTTAAATATTATCAGAATTGGAACTTCCGGTTCCTTACACGCTGATATTCCTGTAGATAGTTTTGTAATGTCTAAATTCGGATTGGGATTAGATAATATGCTTCGCTCCTATTTGATTGATGAAGTTTCAAATGTCGCTATTGAAGAGGCTTTTGTAAACCATACAAATTGGGATATCCGAAAAGGAAAGCCTTACGCGATCGCATGCTCAGAAGCCTTGGAAAAAATAATGGAATCTGATAAAATTTTTAAAGGAATTACTGCTACAGCAGGAGGTTTTTACGGTCCGCAAGGGCGTGTTTTACGTTTGAATATTCAGGATGAGGAATTAAATTCTAAAATGGATAATTTTGATTTTAATGATAACCGAATCACCAATCTAGAAATGGAAACGGCAGCAATTTATGGATTATCAGCACTTTTAGGTCATAATGCCTTATCTCTGAACGCTATTATTGCCAATCGTGCTTCAGGAACTTTCAGCGATGATCCGTATAAAGCAGTTGATGAATTGATTGCGTATACATTAAATAAATTAGCGGGAAAATAATCAGATGATTAGTCAATTTGAAAATTAGATAATTTAGTTTAAATTAAAAACTATGATTTTAAGAGTTGCCCGACATACTGATGACCTAAATAAAATTGAAAATTTCTACGTCAATATTTTAGGTTTTGAAAGACTTGGTGATTTTCAAAACCATAATAATTATGATGGTGTTTTTATTGGAAAACCTGATTTAGACTGGCATTTTGAATTCACACAATCTGAAACAAAAGCGGATCATAAATTTGACGAAGATGATATAATTGTACTTTATCCGGATACAATTACAAAATATAATAAGTTACTTGAAAGTCTTTTAGAGAATAATATTGTGAAGATAACCGCCACAAATCCGTATTGGAATGAAAATGGACAAATGTTCCTGGATCCTGATGGTTATCGTATTGTGATATCGCATTTAAAAGCTACAAATTAAATTACAGAATGGCAGAAACACATACAAAAATCCTATTTAGATATTATAGTGATTTATTAGAAGAAACAGTTGTAGAAACGATGTGGGCAGAAATCATCGATTTGGAAAAAGGGTACTTCAAATT